>ERZ507065.16-NODE-16-length-157101-cov-6.948888_pt1 | contig 157101 bp, 142 predicted proteins | sample MGYA00513785_ERZ507065 | MGnify/ENA metagenome assembly ERZ507065
AGTTGCGAAAAAACAAACGCCGTCCCACAAAAGCGGAACGGCAGGGATTGTTCTCCGGGCTTCTGTTCTGTCCCGATTGCGGGAATAAGCTGCACTTTGCTACCTGCAAAAGCTTTGACGGCAAGCAAGACCATTATGTATGCTCCAGCTACAAAAGCGGTCGAGGCACCTGCTCTGCCCACTATATCCGGGAAGATGTACTGGGGGAACTGGTGTTGGAACGCATCCGTGCGGTCAATGCCTATATCCGGCAGGACGTGGAGGGCTTTCAGGAGGAGTGGCTGCAATGCCGCCGTTCCGATCAGGAACGCAACATCCGTGAAGATCGGAAACGAGTGGAACAGGCCAAGAAGCGGCTGGCTGACTTGGATGTTCTTCTGTCCCGACTCTATGAGGATTTTGTCCTGGGCGATCTGAACAAGGAGCGGTACAAGAAAATGACCGCCGATTACGAGGCAGAACAGGAACGGTTAAAGCTCGAAATCGAAGTGACGGAAGAATGGCTGGAAACGCAGGAAACCATGAGTGCGGATGTGGATGCCTTTGTCGCCCTGACTCAGAAGTATGTGGATGTACCGGAATTGACACCTACGATAGTCAATGAGTATATCAAGAAGATTGAGGTGTTTGCGCCAGACAAATCCAGTGGCAAACGGGTACAGAAGGTAAAAATCTACTTCAACTTCGTGGATGACGTAGAGATTCCTGTGATTTCCGAGCCTGTTGTTGCGAAATCTACCCCTGGACGCAGAAAAACGGCGTGACCATTGCGGTCACACCGTTCTCTGTCCCTCGCAAAGCTAAATAGTACCTTATCACTATTAAGCCTTGTATTATTATTATTTTTTAATGTTGATCATCATTATTTTATTAAATGCATTCGTATTTCCGATGTTAAGCAATTCCCGCACTGAGGAAGTCAGTTATAGTACATTTTTGAAGATGCTTGACAAGGAGCAGATCGAAATCGTAGAGGTGCAGAATGAACAGATCGCTTTTAAGAAGTCGCAAGAAGATCAGACGATCTATATTACGGGGCGAATGGAGGATCCCAATTTAGTGGATCGCTTGGCAGAGTCTGATGTGAGCATGACGCGGGTATTCCCGCAGGAAATGAATCCGTTGTTATCTTTCTTGATTCAGTTTATCTTGCCGGTCATTTTCATGTATGCGCTGGGTACATGGTTCTTTAAGCGAATGCAGAAAAAGATGGGTAAAGACGGTATGACATTTGGCGGCGGCGGTCTTGGTAGTTTCGGTGCGAGCAGTGCAAAAGTGTATGTGCAGGCACAAAGCGGCAAGACGTTTCAGGATGTAGCCGGGCAAGAGGAAGCGAAGGAAGCGCTGAAAGAAATGGTGGATTTCTTGAACAATCCGAAAAAATACCAGCGGATCGGCGCACAGATGCCAAAGGGCGCATTATTGGTGGGTCCTCCGGGTACCGGGAAAACGCTGCTTGCGAAAGCGGTTGCCGGGGAAGCGGGTGTACCGTTCTTCTCGATTTCCGGCAGTGAGTTTGTGGAAATGTTTGTCGGGCGAGGAGCAGCACGGGTGCGTGATCTATTCAAGCAGGCACGAGAGAAAGCGCCTTGTATCGTCTTTATCGATGAAATAGATACCATCGGAAAAAAACGCGATGGTAGCGGCTTAGGCGGCAATGAAGAGCGGGAACAAACATTGAATCAGCTATTGGCAGAGATGGATGGTTTTGACGGCAGCAAGGGCGTCGTGATCTTAGCGGCGACAAACCGTCCGGAATCTTTGGATCAGGCATTGTTAAGACCGGGACGATTTGACCGGCGGATCCCGGTGGAATTGCCGGATCTGGCAGGACGAGAAGCAATCTTGCGCGTACATGCCAAAGATGTCAAGATCGGCACGAATATTGACTTCAATGTCGTGGCGCGTGCTACGGCCGGTGCCAGTGGTGCGGAATTAGCCAATATCGTCAATGAAGCGGCACTGTTAGCGGTAAAAGATGATCGTGATATCGTTTCTCAAAAGGATTTTGATGAAGCGGTGGAAACGGTAATTGCCGGCTATCAGCGTAAAGGTGCGGTGATTTCGAATCGAGAAAAACTGATCGTGTCTTATCATGAGATCGGACATGCACTGGTGGCAGGACTTACGAAGAACTCGGCTCCGGTGCATAAGATTACCATTATTCCGCGTACCAGCGGTGCGCTTGGCTATACGATGCAGGTGGAGGAAGAGGAAAGCAATCTGATCAGCAAAGAGGAAGCGATTGCTCGCATTGCGACAATGACCGGCGGTCGAGCAGCGGAAGAAGTGGTATTCAAAAGTGTTACGAGCGGCGCCGCAAACGATATCGAGCAGGCGACAAAATTAGCAAGAGCGATGGTTACCCGACTCGGTATGAGCGATAAGTTTGATATGATGGCGTTGGAGACGGTTACCAATCAGTATTTAGGCGGTGACACGCAGCTGGCATGCAGCGCTGATACAGCGACAAGAGTGGATGAAGAGGTGCTGAAGATCATCAAAGAAGCACATGCTTACGCAGTGGATCTATTGACGAAGAATATTGATAAGCTGCATGAACTGGCGAAATATCTGTATGAAAAAGAAACGATCACCGGAGAGGAGTTTATGGAAATTCTGCATAACGGTGCAAATGCGTAAATAAAAAGCGGATTCACTTTGATCCGCCTTTTATTATTTTAAGCTGAGATAAATGCCCGGCTTGTAGCCGATGATGACCTGATCGCCGTAAATCAGAAGAGGCCGCTTCAACAGCATGCCGTTTTCACTTAGCAGCTGCAACTGTTCTGTTTCGCTCATCGTAAGCCGTTTGTTTTTGATATCCTGGGCTCGATATTGTTTGCCTGATGTGTTGTAGAACTTGTCTAACGGCATACCGCTTTTTTGGTGATAATCTCGCAGCTCATCGGCGCCGGGTGTCTGTGTAACGATATCCTTCAGCGTAAAAGTGATACCTGTTTCTTCTAATTCTTTTTTGGCCTTTTGACAGGTAGAACATTTTGGATACCAAATAAAAAGTGCGTCCATTTTATCACCTCTTTGCATCATTATAGCATAGATCACCAGATGCGTCGCAGTGTTTGCCTATGAGGATAAGAGCATACAAGCTGATTGATGATTGTATTTGGGCGAAAAAAGAAGCACTGGGAGTTTTTGATGTTAGAACAATTGTGCAAGAAGCAGAAGACGACGGATTTTAGAGAATAGAAAAAACGATCATTTGTAAATGCAGGTGATCGTTTTTACATATCCAAACAGGAAATCCGTATGATATGCAGATAAAATTTCAGTAAATAACAATGTACTTATTTTTGCTTAGAACAGGGTAAATAAAAAACAAGTAATATCAACTTGTCATAAAAATGAAAATATGTTTTTTAGAAAATAAGCTTCCGGCTTTGTCAGTGCATGCTATAATACAATTTGTAATAGGTGATCACATGAAAAAGAGTTTAACAGAAGGTGCAATCGGAAAGAGCCTTATTTTATTCAGTTTGCCGATGATTGCCGGCAATCTGCTTCAACAGTTATATAATGTTGCGGATACCCTGATCGTCGGGCAGACGATCGGTGCTGAAGCGCTTGCGGCAGTTGGTTCTGCTTATGCGCTAATGGTATTGCTTACATCGATCATACTGGGTTTATGTATGGGAAGTGGAGTTGTGTTTTCACAGCTGTATGGGGCAAAACGAGAAACGGATCTGAGAATCAGCATCGCCAACGCATTTGTGTTGATCCTGATCGTTTCTGCCTTGCTTTGCATACTTGCTTATTTGCTCTTGGATCAACTGCTGATCTGGCTTCAAATACCGGAAGAAGCATACCATCATGCAAAAGAGTATCTATCTGTGATTTTCAGCGGTATCCTGTTTGTGTTTCTCTATAATTTTTTTGCGGCTGTTTTACGCAGTGTCGGGAATACCGTTATTCCACTGCTTATTTTAGCGGTATCCGCACTTACGAATATCGGATTGGATCTTGCCTTTATCTTGCTTTTTGACATGGGTGTCAAAGGCGCCGCATGGGCAACGGTTGCGGCACAGGGCGTTTCCGCTCTGTGCGTTATCCTGTACTTCTTTTATCGAGAAAAAGAAGTTTGCCCGCGTAAAGAACATCTGCATTACCGAAAAGATCTCCTTGTTTTCATTATGACGAATGCATCACTGACAGCGGTGCAGCAGTCGATCATGAATTTCGGCATCTTGTTGGTACAGGGTTTGGTAAACAGCTTCGGCTTTGCGGCCAGTGCAGCATTTGCGGCAGTCGTTAAGATCGACGCTTTTGCCTATATGCCGGCACAGGATTTCGGCAATGCCTTCGCAACCTTTGTGGCACAAAACTATGGCGCCGCAAAGAGCGGGCGTATCCGCAAAGGGATCAAGACCGCAATGACGACCGCTGCGATTTTCTGCATGATCGCTTCATTGCTGGTATATCGATTTGCGAAAGAGCTGATGCTGCTGTTCATCAAGCCGAGCGAAACAGAGATCATATCGATCGGGATCACCTACCTTCATATCGAAGGGGCACTTTATATCGGGATCGGCATCCTGTTTCTGCTGTACGGACTTTATCGTGGCTTAGGAAGATCGTCTATGTCGATCGTTTTGACCGTGCTGTCTTTGGGTACTCGTGTATTGCTCGCGTATGCCTTATCCTCGGTTGATTGGATCGGGATGAATGGAATATGGTGGGCCGTTCCGATCGGATGGGGAGTAGCCGATTGGTTCGGGATCCACTATTACTTAAAAAAGAAACACGAGCTGCTTTCCATAGATAATAATGTTTGTTAATGTGTGTGTTCAATGCTAAGAGATTTAGATACTATGAATGCTGTAAAACGATTGCCCACGGCAGCTTTGGCTTGTTCGATTCGCTAAGCGATCTTCCCCGCCGTTTTTCTTCGATAATGCTTCTCCTTTCTTTACGGTATAATCATACAAAATGATCATGGCATAAAATGTCGAAAAATGTAGAAACCCTTAAAAAAGTAAAAAAAATAAAAGAAATTTTGATAAAGGCAGATATTTTTAACTAGTTTACATACGATAAGTGTTTTATGGATGTGCGGTTTAGGGAGCGCTCGTATAAACGATCGACAAAAACAGTTGCTGAGAGCACGAAAAAGCGCTAAGAGCATTTAGCAGAAAAAGAAAAAAGCTCATGATAAGTTAAATTTCTAATAGGCACAAATAAGAAAGCATGCGATTGATAAAGCCTATAAAACGCTTAAAAACGCTCTTTATTTAAGGAGAGCGCGGTCAAACTGATCGAAATCAGCAATCGTCAGATCGGCACCTGCCTGTTTTTGTTTGGGTGCCAAATGTGCATCGCCCAGCGCACAGATCAAAGCGGCTGATACAGCTTTGGCGTGTCGGATACCGGATAGTGAATCTTCAAAAATAATACAGTTCTGCGGAGGTACGCGCAGATTTCTTGCCGCATGCCAGTACATTGCACTTTTATCTTTATGATAGCCGTCGTCATATACGATCATGCTCGGTTCGATCCAGCGGTCTAAGTGAAATGTTGAAATGAAAAAGCGGATGTTTTCCGCAATGGATGCAGAAGCGATGGTAAAGGGAATCTGTTGTTTTTTTAATTCGTCAAATAATGCTTGTGCGCCTTTGACAAGATGAGTAAAAGCGGGATCCTGTTTACATAAAGCACGATAAATCGCCTCTTTGCGTGCAGATAAACGCTTGGCTTCCCGCTCGCTTATCTGTGGGAACAGCGTTTTTAAGATATGCAGATTCGGCGGTCCGACAACAAGCTCCTTTTCTTCTTCACTTAACGGGGTACCGCGCACTTCTTCTACTAATGCTGTCCATGCAGCTAAATGCTTGGGACCGTCAAAAAAGAGCGTCCCGTTAAAATCAAATATCACACCTTTGATCTGTTTCATGTCATTCCTCCTGTTCTGCTTTGACCCATACCCGTGCCTCTTGCTCCTGATAAAGACTGTTTGCATCAGGGACAAGGGAGGAAGGATCGATCGCTGCATCGCTTTGCACCTCATACCAGATTTCCCGGCCAATCGTCTTTTGATCTACAACGATGAGAGGCAGTGCGGTGGTTGTCTGATAAAGAACTTTCTCATTAGGCGCTGTGTAAAAAGCAGTACCGGCTTCGACCCACAAGATCGTTTCTTTTCCATGATCCTTCGCCCCAAATGCTTCATCGATGCGCTGTAAATGAGAAGCGATTTTTTCACCCCAGTAAGGGTCAGAGGCATAACGTACATTCATGCCGTTTGCCTTATCGCCTAAATGACTGCCGTGCCAGCGTGTATCAGCGGGATTGGCATAGCCCTCGATCAAATACTGCTGCACATGGCTTTCCAGACATTCGGCAATGCTTTGATAGGTAGCCGCACTTGCATAAGGATCATCGTCATATGCACTGTGTCCAAATAAATTATGCTTCGCACAGGCGATATTGCTTCTGCCTGCATCGCTTTCATGAATGGCCGAAGCAAATAAAATGAGCGCGTTTATCGTATAACGATCTTGCATATCCAAAAAGAGCGAACCGCTTTTGTACAGGATTGAAGCAGATGCGTCTGCCGGACAAGTCGTAGGCAAAGAAGTGATGCCATAAGCTTCTTGTAAGTAAGCATTCAATACCGTTTCATCATGATCGGTATGTGAGCGCTGTGGCAAATATTGAAAATACTGATAGAAAGGAACGCTGTTTACGGCGTTTGTATGACATTCAGCGCGCACATCATCGGCCATTGCTTCAAAACTTTCATAAAAATAATGTCCATCATAACTGTAATAGATTCCATCTTGCAGCGAAGCAGACGCCGCACCTAGATCGATCTGAAATTGTTTGGCGCTGTCTTTGACGTTTCCGCTGCCATAGTGCAGCAGTCTGCCTGCACTTACCTGATAATGATTGATCGCTGCAAGCGCAGGATCGTGGATGTCATAAAGCTGTGCCTGATCAGGGGAAATCTTACCGATGGCAGCGCTGATCTGAAACAGCCACCCTTCCGCATAGCCAACATACAGCGCATCTGCGCCATAACAGCCGTTCAGATACCCCTTGCTTTGATCAAGATAGGTAAAAGCTGTGGTCTGCGTGCAGACATCGTTTGGAAAAGCGATGATCCCATAGCGGATGTCGATCATTTGATCATCCTGCAGGATAGCGGGATTGTAAGTGCCGCGCTCGATCTCCTGCTGCATCAGCATTTGCGCTTCATCCAGTGAATCAGCCGTATGTAGTAGAGTGGCACGATGTGATCGGTCATATGCAACGATCTGATAACTGCCTTTATTTTGTAAAAGGATGATTGCGGCAACGATGCCGATTACGATGAACAGCAGAAAAAACGCTTCCGTTAAAGTCAGTGGTTTTGCGGATCTGCGTCTTTTGACCGTACGTCGTTTTTTCGTCTTGCTCATTTCATCACTTCCTTTTATCCTGCGCTGTTTCGATAATGAAAAAGCATCGGTAACAAATATTTCTTTTGCCGATCTTTTCAAAAACAGCAAATTTGTTTTTCTCATTATACCAAACAGTGATCTGCCTGCACAAATACTGTTTTGAAAAAGGGACGAAATGATATTGATTCCCCTGACAACTGAAAATCACTTTTGATGGATCCTGCAACAAAGGGGAAGAATGTAAAAAAGCATGCTTTCACAGCAGGTGCAATAGATTTTTTGTGGAATTTTATGCAGAGAAGGGAGCTTTGCGTTATAATAATAACAATTATAAAGTGTGGTGAGAATATGAACGACAGCAGTATTTATTATGATCTTTGCTTGTTTTCCTATTTTGATATTCCCCGCTTTATAAAATCGATGTCCGTTGCGGCATGGATCGAAACGCTGCTGCAGGATGAGACAGAGATGGCGCGCTATCAGCACGATGTATTTTTTCAAAGCTATGCAGAAGCCTTGCAGGCAAGCGATCATGAGCGCTATTGTGATTATTATATTGAGGATTATTATAATGATAATCAAAAAAGCGGTGTGGTTGCGTATGTGATCGTTCACAAGGAAGATGTTTATGTCGTATTTCGCGGCAGTGAAACGCTGGATGCACAAACACAGCGTACAGGGTGGCAGGACTGGCAGGATAACTTCCATCTGTTTTTGAGTGTACCGAGCGAACAGCAGATGATCGCAAGAACTTATGTGGAAAGCTTGTCGATCAAAGGGAAACTGCATTTATGTGGTCATTCTAAAGGCGGCAATCTGGCGGGATTTGCCTATCTATGTGCGAGTGCGGATTTGGATGAAAAGATCGTCTCGGTCGTTGCCTTAAACGCCCCCGGATACAGTGCGGCGATCTTGTCGCCTTATCAGGAACGGATCGAAAGCGATGCTTTTTCAAAACGCCTTTGCTGGATCGAAAGTGAGCATGACTGTATCTCAGCCATGTTTGCGCCGCTCAAGCAGCCGCTGATCGTAAAGTCTGCCTATCCGCTGCATAACATCACTTCCTTATTTCACTGTCATAACGTATATGGTTTTGTCAGGGAGGAAGGACAGTTTGTCGAGGCAAAGAAAAAACACCCGATTTGTGAGATGTGCGGCTATTTCACCAATCAGGTGTTCATGAAAAGTAAAAAAACGCAGATCCGCGCTGTTGTGGATACGGCGGATTCTTATTTTGAAAGCGGACTTTCACTGCCGGAGCTATATCATGTGCTGGTGTATCATTTAGGGCAGTATGCGAAAGTCTTTGATGATTTAAGTTATGAGGAAGTAGCCGTGCTGGAATTTTCTACTTTGAAAGAGCGTTTATTAGAAGCGTATGTACATGCAAAGCTCAAACAGCTGCCGGGCATGCATCAGCAGATTGCGGCAGGCGTGCAGCAGATGATCGAACAGTTGGTCAAAAACAGGCGCTTTAGCAGAAGCAGGCAATCCGGCATCAATAAAAAGCATACAGACAACAGGAAAAAGAAGGTGGAAAAAGATGGACAAACTGAAACAGGCAAGAGCGATCATCAATGAAACAGATGAGGAGATGGCCAGACTGTTTGAAAAACGGATGCAGGCGGTAGAACAGGTAGCTAGGTATAAGAAAGAAAAGGGACTGCCGGTATTTGATGCGAAACGGGAAGCGGAGATTTTAAGCACTTGTGAACAAAGGATCAAGGATCCTGCGTATGTGGAAAGCTATCGTGACTTTATAAAGCAGCTGATGGATCTTTCCAAACAGTATCAAAAAAAGGTTCTTTCAGAGGATGTCGTAGCTTATCCCGGGGTGGAAGGCGCTTTTTCCCACATGGCGGCTTTATCGCTTTTCCCCGATGCCCAGTTGGCGCATTATCAGACGTTCCCACAGGTCGTCATGGCAGTGGAGGAAGGAGCGGCGAAATACGGGGTGCTGCCGTTTGAGAACTCTTATACCGGTGAGGTCGGTGAAGTGTTGGATCTGTTGCATGAACATGACGTTTCTATCGTTGATACGCTGGCTTTGCCGATCGATCAGAATTTATTAGGCATCAAAGGTGCGTCGATAAAAGATATCAAGCAAATTTATTCACATCAGCAGGGCTTGTCCCAGTGCGCCCAATTTTTAAGCGGCAGAGCGGTCGAGCTGATTCCTTATCCCAATACGGCGTTGGCTGCCAAGTATGTAAGTGCGTGTCAGGATCCTCATAAAGGAGCGATTGCTTCTAAAGCGACGGCGGATTACTATGATCTTGCTTTGCTTGCGGAAAACATCAATACGGCCGCTACTAATACGACACGTTTTATCGTCATCAGCAAAACACCGGTGAAGGAAGGAAATCGTTTTGCGATGATGGTTACGATCAAGCATGAAACCGGCGCCTTGGCGAAAGTGATCGAATTGATCGCACGCTATGACTATAATATGGAAAATATCAAATCTCGTTCCTTGAAGGATCGCCCATGGGAATATTATTTTTTGATCGAAGTGGTCGGTTCGCTGAAGGAAGAAAAGGCAAATCGGTTGATGCAGGAACTGAAGGCTTATTGTGAGCAGTTTCGGCTTATTGGCTCTTATGCGCGAAAGGATGTGTAAAAATGGCATTTGTTAAGAAACAGGTAGATGTAACACCGATCGAAGATACGGTGTTTGCGATCGTGAAGTTGGCAAAGCAGGCGATTATGGAAAAGGGCGAAGATGCGGTCGTTAATGCGACGATCGGTTCGCTTTATGGGGAAGATGGCAGGATCGTTGCATATGACAGTGTGTTTGGACCATACGATCGCATCAAAAAAGAAGTAAAAGCCGCTTATGCCGCAAGCTTTACCGGAAACGAGAGTTATCGTAAACAAGTATATGAATGGGTTTGTGGTGACAATAAGCTGCATTTGGCACACAGCGTGATCGCTACGGCAGGAGGCAGCGGTGCGGTTTCTATTGCCATCAATGAAATGTTAGATGAAGGACAGACTTTGGTGATCCCGAAGATCGCATGGGGGTCTTATGCGTTAATGGCGTCTATGCACAATGTTGCGGTAACAAGCTATGAGCTGTTTGACGGCGGCCGATTCCATTTGCGGGATTTTGAGCGAGTATGTCGGGAAGTCATGGAAAAGCAGCATAAGCTGCTGGTAGTGATCAATGATCCTTGTCACAATCCGACCGGCTATTCGATGAGCATGGCGGAATGGAAACAGGTGATCGGCTTTCTGAATGAATTATCTGCGCTTGGCGATGTGGTGATCTTAAATGATGTCGCTTATATCGACTATGCGTATCAAAAAGATGCCAGAGCTTATTTATCAGTCTTGAATGAGATGAATGCGCATGTGATGTGTATCGTGGCATTCAGCTGTTCCAAAACTTTGACTTCTTATGGACTGCGCTGTGGGGCGGCACTGCTTTTAGCGAAAGATGCGGCACAGGTGCGGGAAGTGGAAATCGTTTTTGAAAAGATGGCGCGTTCTCTTTGGTCGAATATACCCAATGCGGCCATGGAGAACTTTACCTATGTGACGACGATCGGTAAAGATGCGTTTTTACAGGAAAAGCAGGAATATGTGGAATTGCTGAGAAAGCGCAGCGCCTGCTTTATCGAAGAGGCAGAAGCGTGTGCACTGCCGTGTTATCCTTATAAGGAAGGCTTTTTCGTAACGGTAAAAATGCCGGATAATCAAACGCGCGATCGCTTTCATGAAGCGCTGATGAAACAGGACATCTATACGGTAAAGGTCAATACCGGCATTCGGGTGGCGATCTGTTCCCTGCCGCTTAAAAAATGTGAGGGACTGGCAAAACGTATGAAAGAGATATATGTGCAGGTGGAGGCAGAAAGATGAGAGTGGTATTACAGCGGGTAAGCAGAGCAAAGGTAACGATCGAAGGAAAGGTGCATGGTGCGATCGAAACAGGACTGATGTTGCTGGTGGCGATTTCCCCAAATGATGAGGAAGAAACCTTGCGCAAAGTGGCAAAGAAGATCGTCGATCTGCGCATCTTTGACGATGAGCAAGGAAAGATGAATTTATCGCTGCATGAGGTAGCGGGCAAGATCTTAAGCATTTCTCAGTTTACCCTTTATGCAGATTATCGCAAAGGGCGTCGTCCCGGTTTCAGCAATGCGGCCAAGCCGCCTTTCGCAAGCGATATGTATGAGCGCTTTAATGCGATCCTGCAAGAAGAATACGGAGCAGTCGTGGAAACCGGTGTGTTCGGCGCTGAGATGGCATGTGAACTCGTCAATGACGGACCGATCACCATCATGATCGACAGTGAAGAATTGGCATAAAAAGGCAAAGAAGATAGATGTGCAAGCAGAAGCATCTGTCTTTTTTTATGCAGCTTAGCACATACTGATGTGAAATATATAGGCAATTTCACAATGTATAGAACACATAAAACTGGGAATTATAGGCATATAGATGTTTGAGGACGTCTGTTTTAGCACGTTTTATATGAAAACGCATTCAGTTTTAGGAAATATGTGGGAAATAGTAAAAATATACGACGTTTCCAGTATGTGAAAAAATAAAAAATTGGACAAGTTCTGGAAAATGTGCTAGAATAACCCTCGACTTTGCGAAAAGGAGGAAAAGAAATGAAATTAAAACGAACTGCATTCGCTTTAATCTTATGTATTTTCGCTTTATCAGGCTGTGTGGCCGGCAAGGAAACAGATTCTGTCATTCAGGCAGAGGCACAAGGAAATTCCACGAGAAAAAAGGTGGAAATCGTAACGACAAAAGAAGCAATCGTCAATACAGAGACAACATATTTAGACTATGATGGCGGATCCGGCATTTCTTGGATCGCCACTGCGGTAAGCGAACCGGTAGAGGGCACGATCGAAACGACTTATAAGATGACGATCAGCGCTGACGGCGAGGTGCTGGAAAAAGAAAAGTTAGCCGGGAAAAGAAAGGTAACCCCTGCTAAACCGGCGGTCATGCAGTTTGGCGGCAGCGTCAGTGTAGGAAGTGAATTTTTCCCGCGTACCACGACTTATGGAGTAGACTGCATCGGCTGCAGTGGACAATACAGCGGAGTGGGCGGTACGGCTGCCGGGGTGAAGCTCAGCGTGAGCCAAGGCGTATTACAGCCAAACGGAACTTGGCAAAGCGGGATCAAATACGGCGATTATTATATCGTCGCGGCAGATCGATCGATTCCGATCGGCACCGTATTAGAAATCAGCAATCACGGTTATAACGGATTCGGTTTAGTGAGCGGACAGCCGTTTTATGCCATGGTGCTGGATCGCGGCGGCGGTATCTGGGAAAATCATCTAGACCTTTATGCGGGCAGTGAGAAGATCGGCGGTCTGCACATTGATTACAGCGTACATCAGCCGAAAGCGAAGATCGTATCGTTGGGCAGCGGCGTCAAGCCATTTTAATTTGACAGAAACAATGTCGTCCTTTCACAGGCGGCATTTTTTATATTTCGCTAAAAGAGCGTTTTGTGTATTCAGTGGGAATATGGTACAATAGCGGCATAGAAAAAAGGGATGAAACAGCATTATGAAGATACAGGAAATCATCGTCGTAGAGGGAAAGCATGACAGCGACCGCCTACATCAATATTTTGATTGTGATACGATCGAAACCGGCGGGCTTAGCTTAGATGAAGGAAAGTTAGAAATGATCAAACAGGCACAGGAAAAAAGAGGCGTTATCATCTTTACCGATCCGGATACGCCGGGGGAAAAGATCCGCATGAAGATCAATCAGTACATACCGGGCTGTAAAAACGCTTATGTCAAGGCAAAGGATGCGAAAACGAAGCGGAAGGTCGGGATCGAACATGCCTCGCGTGAAGTGCTTGAGGAAAGCTTGACACATCTGTTTACTTACCGAACAGATCTAGAGAATACACTTGCTTATGAGGAATTTCTTGATCTTGGATTAAACGGCGCACCAAACAGTGCCGAAGTAAGAGAAGCGCTGGGAGAGCGTTTATTGATCGGCAGGCCGAATGCCAAGACCCTTTATAAACGGTTAAATATGTTACAAATGACAAAAGCGGAGGTAGAAGCGCTATTGGAGGAGATCATATGAGCAAAGCGATCGCAACGCCCAGCAGAACCAAAGAAATATTAGAAACCTATGATTTGTTTACGAAGAAAAACTATGGGCAAAATTTTCTGATCGAGCCGGGCATCGTTGAAAAAATCGCCCGCAGCGCAGTCATAAGCGATCATTGTGTCGTGATCGAAATCGGTCCGGGCATCGGCGCCTTGACGCAGCAGCTCGCTTACTTGGCTCAAAAGGTCATCGCATTTGAGATCGATGAACGACTGCCGAAGATCCTTCGTGAAACACTGGCAGAGTTTGATAATGTGGAAATCGTCAATCAAGATTTTCTCAAAGTCGATATCGCGGCTTATGTGAAATCATACACAGAGCAAGGCTATGATGTGGTGGTGGCAGCGAATCTGCCTTATTACATTACGACGCCGATTTTATTTCAACTCTTTGAAGCACAGGCGCCGATCGCTTCGATCACGGTCATGATGCAAAAGGAAGTAGCCGATCGTTTCAGCGCTAAGCCCAATAGCAAAGACTATAACGCCTTATCGATCATTACGCAGTATCGCTGTGAGGTAAAGCCGCTCATGAAAGTGCCAAGCAGTGTATTTCAGCCGAAACCGGCAGTCGATAGTGCGGTGGTACAGTTTTTCTTAAAGAAGAAACAGGATCAGATCGAAGAAGAGCCGTTTTTTGCGATGATAAAAGGCTGTTTTAAGCAAAGAAGAAAAACGATGTTAAATAATTTCGGCGCCTTTTTACAGGACAAGGAAAAAGCGATGCAGTATTTGGAAAGTGCCGGCATTGATGCGAAGTGCCGTGCAGAAAGCTTGACGCTGGAACAATTTATCCGTTTATACGAGGTGGCATATGGAAGTTAGAGCAAACGCAAAGGTCAATTTATGTTTAGATGTTCTGCGCAGAAGAAAAGACGGTTATCACGATTTGGAGATGATCATGGTGCCGTTACAGCTGCACGATCTGTTACAGGTGGAATTAGCCAAGCAGGATGAACTGCACAGTGATGATAAACAAATGCCTCTTGATGAGCGTAATACGATCTGTCGGGTCATTTCATTGATGCGCGAGATGTATCAGCTGAAAGCACATTTTTATGTGTCGGTGCGCAAGCATATCCCAATGGAAGCAGGACTGGCCGGGGGCAGTGCAGACGCCGCCGCAATGATCCATGCGATCGATATTTTATGCGGTCTGCATTTAAGCATGGAGGATAAGATTCGCATCGGCAAGCAGATCGGTGCAGACGTTCCGTTTTGCTTGGTCAATCAGCCGGCACTTGTGAGCGGAATCGGAGAAAAGATCGAACCTTTTTCATTTTCCTGTGATTTCCATATGCTTTTGGTAAAGCCAAGTGAAGGGGTATCTACCAAAACGGCTTACCAGATGTTGGATCTTGCAAGGTGTGCACATCCGGATTGTGAAGCGGTCAAAGCGAAGCTGCAGGAAGATGATTTTGCGGGACTATGTCAAGAGATTGGCAATTCATTAGAGGAAAGTGCATTTCGTTTGACTTCAGCAGTACAAAAGCTGAAAGCGGAATTAACAGCATATGGATTTGCGGGTGTACTGATGTCAGGGAGCGGTTCCTGTGTATTTGCGCTTACGCAGGATGAATCCTTGTTAAAAGATGCCTATCAGCATTTTCGGCAGCATTATCCGTTTGTGGAATTGACGACGGTTCGCAAATGATCGATCCTTAGACTATAAAAATAGTAGGTTCGTATAATCAATTTGATAGTTAAAACGTGAAAGGTCGCATAAACGAAAAGTTTTGCGGCTTTTCGTGTGCCTGCCTCAGTAGTAAAAATGCCGTTTGGCTTTTTTGTACCTGCTTCCTTTGCCCACAAGGTAAGTCTATAGCTAATGGAACCGAATCAATCACCGCATGTACGGCAGCAGAATGGGGTTTCATACTTAAAAAAATGAAGCTGATATACCCTGTAACATGATAGCGGATCTTCGTAAGATGCCATTGACGGATACATCATGCAAAAAGATCAAGCCTATTAAGGGAATGAGAAACAGAGAGCTTAACTATATCCAAAATCCGGCAAAGGAAACAGAATGAGGATAAGCATTGGATAGGAATGACAAATGATTTATGCTATAACCAAGAACGGGGGGTTATCATTATGGATGGATTAACATATACGACTTCTATGATACAGGAAATTAAAGAATTGCTTTCCAGCACACGTCAGCGGATCGCCGTACAAGTGAATACAGAATTGTTGTCTACTTACTGGAATGTCGGTCGCATTATCGTGGAGCACGAACAGAACAGCCAAGAACGAGCAGCTTATGGAAAGCAAACCTTAAAAGCACTATCCAAAGAATTAACGAAAGAATTTGGCAAGGGATTTTCTGTTTCAAATCTCCAGTTTATGCGCCGTTTTTATCAGACTTATCAAATTCAACAGACAGTGTCTGTTAAATTGTCATGGTCGCATTATTGCGAGCTTTTGACAATTTCCGATGATGAAAAGCGCAGATTTTACGAAAAAGAAGCGATTAACTACGGATGGTCGATACGGGAAATGAAGCGTCAGATCGCAACCTCTCTCTATGAACGTCTACTGCTGTCCGATGGAAAAGCTAACAAAGCAAAGATACTTGCCCTTGCAGAAAAAGGAATTGAAATGACGCAGCCTGTGGACATGATAAAAGACCCATATGTTTTTGAGTTTTTAGGGTTACCGGAAAATAAATCGCTTATGGAAAGTGACCTTGAAAAGGCTCTTGTAGAGCAGATAGAAAAATTTCTGTTGGAATTAGGGCGCGGTTTTATGTTTGTTGGAACCCAGCAGCGTGTTACGCTGAATAATACGCACTACTATGTAGACATGGTTTTCTACAACAAAATTCTTCGCGCTTATGTTCTGATAGAATTAAAAACTGTCAAGCTCATGCCCGAAGCAGTGGGACAACTGAATATGTACTTGAACTATTACGCAGCAGAAGTAAACGACGAACATGACAATCCGCCTATCGGTATCATTCTTTGTACGGATAAAGACAGTGTAGCCGCTGAATATGCGTTAGGCGGTCTTTCAAATAATATCTTTGCTTCCCGATATGTTTCTTATATCCCGAATAAAGAGCAGCTTATCGACCAAGTAGAAACGGTATTGCAGGAATGGCACAATGACGAAAAATGAGAAAAGAACGGCTGCGGCAGTCAATATGTCGGCTGCTGCACCCGAAAGCGGGTAATGGTTTTTATATCTTCCTCCTTAATTTCGGTGCTGCATTTAACGCGTTTTGCCATACGCGCTTATAAAGCAAGTTTATGTGGAGATACGGCAAGATGAATGACAATATGTGAAAAACTAGATTGTAAGCTATGTAAAACTTTATAAACATTCGCGAGGACTTATAAGAAGATTTCCATCTTTCCAATCAATAAAAAAGCATTTCGATGATGAGACACAAGAAATATCATCAAAGAAATGCTTTTTATTATGCCTGTTCTTCTGTTGTGATCAGGTGATTTAATTTCTTGAACTCTGCTGTAACAAACAGCGCTACGACAATACCGGCGCCGATGTCGGCAATCGGTCCGGCATATAAAATGCCGTTTAATCCAAGTGTATTGCCTAAAATGATGATGAGTGGAATTAGCAGGATCACCTGTCGCATCATAGAAAGGATCGTTGCCTTGAGCGGCTGTCCGCTGGCTTGGAAATATCCTGTTGCGGCAATCTGGAAACCGGCCGTAAAGATGCCCATCAGAAAGATACGCATCGACAATACCGCAAACTCGGTAAAAAGCGGTTCGCTGTCACCGAAGATCGAAAGGATCTGATTAGGAAATAACAGACAAAGCGCCCATCCAAGCGTAGATACCGTCCCGGCGATCCCAATGCTCATCATACTGGTTCGTTTCACCCGATGAAATGCCTTGGCGCCGCGGTTGAAACCGATGATCGGCTGTGAACCGATGCTGATGCCAATACAGATCGACGTTAAGATCATGGAAATTTTGGTTACGATGCCCATGGCGCTCAAAGCGATGTCACCGCCGTAGATGCTGGCATTGCCTTGTGTGATGAGCATATTGTTCATCGTGATCTGTAAGATCGTACCGGCCATCTGGGTAACCCCGCTGGAAAACCCCAGTCCTAAGATCCGCTTACAGATGAAAGGGTCAAGCCGCAGCGTTTCTTTACGCAAGCGCATCTGTCCTTTTTTAATGAAATAATAAGTCAGGATCACTGTGGAAATGATCTGAGAAGTGATCGTTGCCAGCGCTGCGCCGAATACGCCCCAGTGAAATACGAAGATGTAAAGCGGGTCAAGGAATGTATTTAGGATCGCTCCAACTAACATGGCATACATGGCAAGCTTTGGATTTCCATCGGTTCTTACCAAATTTGACAAGCCGATGCCAAGCAGGTTAAATGTCGTACCGACGATCAAGACCGCTGTGTAAGTTTTTGCGTAATCCCATGTTTTTGCGGTTGCCCCAAACAGATGAAGCAAAGGATCGATCGCCAGCAAGCCTATCACTGTCATGATGATCCCGATGATGCTTAACAGCAAAAATGCGTTGCCCAGTGTGAGCTCTGCCTCCTCATTGCGCTTTTCACCCAGTTTGATCGCCGCATAGGCACTGCCTCCGGCACCGATGGTCGTACCTACCGCTAAAATGATCGTAACGATAGGAAAAGCGATGGTCGTGGCCGCATTGCCAAGATATCCGACACCCTGTCCGATAAAGATCTGATCGACGATATTGTAGATCGCGTTAATGAGCATGGAGATGACCGCAGGTAGCGCAAACGCCCGCAGCAGTTTCCCGATCGGCTCATATCCCAGTGGATTTGCCTGTTGTTTTTCCATAACATTCGCCTCCTTAAAAAATGAATAAGCAATCATTTGTTGCAGTTATCAACAAGTTAGTATTATAGCATTCCTATTTGTAAAAGTATAGAAAGAATCAATTACCATGCACATCAAAAAAAGAACGAGACAAAAGAAAAAGATGCAGTGTGTAAAAATGACAAATTTCGTAAACAGGCAGCTATATCATGAGGATGATGCAGGATCGATCAGATAGATCTCTTACTGCATGAATCAAGCGCCGAAGCGGCAAGTCGGCTTGTTTGATGATCAGGAAAGGAGGAAAGAAGCAAAGACAAGCGATTTGAAGCAGGCAGCTATTGGAGGAAAAATATGAAACTGAAAAAATTAGGCAAAGTATTTTTTGTGTGCGGCTTGTTGCTGGGAATGCATACGCCTGCAGTAATGGCAAAAAACTACAACATTGCTGATTATGGCGTCAGCTATCACGACTATGTGTCTTTTGTCGTTGCCGGGAAAGAATATGAAATGCGTGATCTGATGGAGGCTGGAAAAGTGGATCTCAGCGGTGTTGATCGCAGTGCCGAGGTTACGATGCAGGTGGATATCGACGGTCTGAATCAGGCGCTGGAAGACGCCGGCAAAAAACCGCAGGCAGTCCATCAGGATTCTTACATCAGCCGCTATGAGAGCAGTAAGCCGACCGTTTATCATCTGGATCTTATCGGTGATGATACATACGCGATCGTAGATGAAGACAATGAACAGATGACTTTGGAAGAGTTTGCTTATGTGAGCACGGTACTTTTGTATTTAGATACAGCGTGGGATGGGACAAGCGTAAATCGCTATTATGGTATTGACACAAAGACAGCCGGAATTTTCCATATCAACGTAGCGGAAAAGAAGTATGCCAATGCACGATTCCATTTTGTCGATGCACAAAACAGTAAAGTGGAATATGCTTCCTATGCCTATACGTCAAAAGAGATGGGTGAACACGGAACTACCACGTTAGTCAAATATAAAGATCTGCCGATGCCGGAAGGCCTTGTTTATGCGGGACCGGAAGATGGCGGCGCTTATATTACATATGGCTATAAAGGTGTAGAACATGATGTATTGGTCATCAAAGAGGAAACAGATTTCAGCGCGCTGCAGGAAAGTGTCAAGGAAGCAGAAGCTCTTTTACAAAATGCACAGATTTATGAAGAAGATGGTGTAAAAAAACTGCAATCAGCTTTATTAACGGCACAGATCCTGCTGGAAAAAGGACAAGCTGCGATACAGTTTGAAGTGAACGATGCAAAAGACGCACTGGATCTTGCCATGGATGCGCTTGTTTATGTAAAAGCGGATTATACAAAAGTAAACGCGGCGCTTGAAAAAGCGATGGCGCTGGATCCAAGCGACTATCAGGATTTCAGTGCGGTAAAAGAAGCGATCGACAAAGTGATCTTTGACCTTGATATCACCAAGCAAAAACAGGTTGATGCAATGGCCGAAGCGATCTTTCATGCAATCGACCAGCTGAAGGAAAAAGAGGACGATGCACAGATTGTTCCACAGCCTTCACCGATCACACCGCCTCAGCAAAATACATCTAACCAAGGAGCGATCACACCGGCACCGAATACCGGTGATACGACTTCTGCCGGTATGTATCTCGCCTTTATGATGGTGAGCGCAGGTATGGCAGGTGCACTTTATGTGAAAAGAGTGTGGGAGAAAAAAGCAAAATAACTTAGAAAGTGTAAAGGGAATGCGGAAATAGACGTGAAACGAGAGGATCGTTTTTGTAAAAGCCGCATTCCTTTTTTAGGTTGATCGTAAAAAATGCGCCGATTCTTAGTTTTTACCTGTAAATTACCTTGCATAAATAAGATAAATCTTTTATAATAATCATGTACCCAAAAGACTTGTATAAAGGTCAAGATATGGTTGACAAGTTTCTACCCACTCTCCGTAAATGAGTGGACTACAAGCAGATTTTTTACTTTTTTCATAAAAAAGGCGTAAAGTTTGCTTGTGTAAGTATTGCTTGCGCTTTTTTTATTTATAGGAGGATACCGGTATGACTGTCAAAAAGATCGTCAGGACATTGGAACATTCTATGATAAAAAAGAAGTTGTATGTTGATGGTATTGCATATTGATTTTTTCAATATGTATTTTTTTTCATTTTAGGGAGGTAAAAAGATGAAACCAGTTGTTAGTATCGTAATGGGAAGCCGCAGTGATCTTCCTACCATGAAGGCGACGGGCGAGGTGCTAAAGGAGTTTGGACTTGCTTATGAAATTCGCATCATGTCAGCACACCGTACACCGGAAGCAGTGGAGGAATACGCGAAAAGTGCGAAGGACAGAGGCATTCAGGTCATCATTGCCGCAGCAGGAGGGGCTGCACATTTGGCAGGAGTGATCGCCGCTTCAACAACGCTGCCGGTAATCGGCGTGCCGATTCAGTCAAAGGCGCTGAATGGTTTAGATTCTTTGTTGTCGATCGTGCAGATGCCGGGAGGGATCCCGGTGGCAACGGTGGCCATCGGCTCGGCAGGTGCGAAAAACGCAGGGATCTTGGCAGCGCAGATGATCGCCTTGGCTGATGAAGCAATGGCGCAGAAACTGGTTGCTTATAAACAGGCGATGAAAGAGAAAGTATTGGCGGATTCTATCGTTGCGGACTTTGAATAGGAGAGGGAACATGAACGGACGTATTTATGTAACAAAGAAAGATGCCTATCAGGTAGAAGCGACTTCTTTATTGGCACAGCTGCGTACAGATCTGGGGATGGCGCAGTTAAAGAATGTCATTTTGTATAATGTGTATGATGTATTTCATGCCGATGAACACGATATGGAATTACTGAAAAGCAAAGTGCTTTCCGAAGCGGTAACCGATCAAGTGTTTGACGAGCTATCGTTAGCGGGAAAGACTTATGTGGCATATGAATGTCTGCCCGGTCAGTATGATCAGCGTGCGGACAGTGCGCAGCAGTGCTTGATGTTATTAAACAACAAACAAGATGTCGTGATCAAAAGCGGCAAGATCGTGGTTTTAGAAGGGGAAGTCGGTGATGCGCAGCTGGCGGCAGTCAAGCACTATTTGATCAATCCGGTGGAAATGCGAGAAAAGGATCTAAGCGTTTTGGCGTTTGAGGAAGATGTGGAAATCGAACCGGTGGAAACCGTAACTGATTTTATCCATATGTGCGATGAAGCGATCGAAGCATATCGAAATGCGCAGGGACTGGCTATGACAACGCAGGATCTTTGTTATATCCGCGATTATTTTGCAAATGAAGAACACCGTGATCCGACGATCACGGAAATCAAAGTGCTGGATACCTACTGGTCGGATCATTGTCGTCATACAACCTTTGAAACGGTGCTGCAAAATGTAAAGATCGAAAAAGGAACGATGCAAAAAAGCATTCAGAAAGCGTATGAGCTCTATCTGCATTTGCGTGAAGCGGTGCATGAGAACCGCAAGCCGCAGACGCTCATGGATATGGCGACGGTGGCAGGAAAATATCTGCGCAAGCAGGGAAAATTAGACGATCTGGAAATCAGTGATGAGATCAATGCCTGCTCGGTGGAAATTGATGTCGATGTCGATGGAAAAACGGAAAAATGGCTGCTGATGTTCAAGAATGAAACACATAATCACCCTACGGAGATCGAACCTTTCGGTGGGGCGGCTACTTGCATCGGCGGAGCGATCCGCGATCCGTTATCAGGCAGAAGCTATGTTTATCAGGCGATGCGAATTACCGGCGCCGGGGATATTACGGCTGATCTTGCGGATACACTGCCTAATAAATTGCCGCAGAGCCGTATCTCCAAAAGTGCCGCGCATGGCTATTCTTCTTACGGCAATCAGATCGGTTTGGCAACGACTTATGTCAAAGAGATCTATCATGAGGGATATGTGGCGAAACGAATGGAAGTCGGCGCTGTTGTAGGCGCCGCACCAAAAGCCAATGTGAAGCGCTTAAAGCCGCAGCCGGGCGATATTGTCGTGCTGATCGGCGGTGCAACCGGACGCGATGGCATCGGCGGTGCGACCGGTTCTTCCAAAGAGCACAATGAAACTTCTCTGAGCAAATGTTCATCGGAGGTGCAGAAAGGAAACGCTCCGACGGAACGCAAGCTACAAAGATTATTCCGCGATCCGCAGGCAACCAAGCTGATCAAAAAAGCCAATGACTTCGGTGCGGGCGGGGTCAGCGTGGCAATCGGCGAATTGGCTGAGGGCATTGCTATTGATTTAGATCGGGTTCCGGTCAAATATGCCGGACTGAACGGTACCGAACTGGCGATCTCAGAATCACAGGAGCGTATGGCATGTGTGATTGCCAAAGCGGATTATGAGAAATTCAAGGAACTGGCTTATCGTGAAAACTTAGAGGCGACGATCGTTGCGGAAGTAAGCGAAACGCCGCGTTTGGTAATGAAATGGCGGGGACAGGTCATTGTGGATATCGCCCGTTCTTTCTTAGATACCAATGGAGTGCGTCAGTATCAGGATGTCGTGATGAAAGATACGACGGACTTACAGGCAGATCCTTTTGCATCAAAGACGACCCATAAAGATGTGAAACAGGCGGTACTGGATAATTTAGCACAGCCAAATACCGCATCACAAAAGGGATTGGTGGAGATGTTTGATGCGACGATCGGGAAATCGACTGTTTTGATGCCATATGGCGGCGCGTATCAGCTAAGTGAAAGCGAAGGCTCGGTACAGAAACTGCCGGTATTTGGCTATACCGATACCGCATCGGTCATGACATATGGATACAATCCCGAGATTGCCGTATATTCTCCATATTTAGCCGGCAGCTATTCGGTTGTCGAAGCGCTTGCCCGCATGGTAGCGCTGGGATGCGATTATCGGCATGCGCGTTTAAGCAATCAGGAATACTTTGAACGCTTGAACGACGACAGCGGTAAGTGGGGCAAGCCGATGCAGGCACTGCTAGGTGTCATTGAAGCGCAGATCGCATTTGAAACACCGGCGATCGGCGGTAAAGATTCGATGAGCGGCACTTTCAAAGATCTCCATGTACCGCCAACGATCATTACCTTTGCGGTAGCGACGCAGAGCGCGGCTAAGATCGTTTCCAGTGAGTTTAAGCAGGCCGGCAATTATCTGTATTTTGTAAAACATACGCCAAAAGAGGATCATGCTCCTGATTTTGAACAGTTGAAGCATCATTTTGACACTGTATTGAAACACATGGAAAAAGGAACCATCGTATCCGCATCGACCGTAAAATACGGTGGTATTGCGGAAGCGGTATGTAAGATGGGTTTTGGCAATAAGATCGGTGCGCACATTGAGAGCAGTGAACCGTTATTTGACTTAAATGTCGGCGGTATCGTTGTAGAAGCGACTTGTGAATTACAGGATGCTTGCTTTACACCGATTGGAAAGACGTCGGAAGGCGGCTTTGTATTCAATGGCACGCCGGTAGGAATGGAAGAAGCGATCCATGCATGGATGCACTTATATGAAGGGATTTATCCATCGAAAACAGATGTGTCAAAAGAAGTGATCACCACGCCTGTTTATGAAGCAAAACAAAAGAAAAAAGCAAGTCGTACATATGACAAACCGAAAGTCATCATTCCGGTATTCCCGGGAACAAACTGTGAATACGATACGAAACAGGCATTTGAGCGCGCCGGTGCGGAAGCAGAGATCTATGTATTCAATAATCTCAGTGTCGAAAGCATCCAGCGTTCTTTGAAGGAATTGAGTGAAAAGATCGCCGCTGCTCAGATCCTGATGATTCCGGGCGGCTTCTCCAGCGGTGATGAGCCGGATGGCAGCGGTAAATTCATTGCCAATGTTTTACGCAATGAACAGGTAAACAATGCCATTCAAACCTTGCTGAGCAATGACGGTCTGATTTTGGGAATTTGCAATGGCTTCCAGGCGCTGATCAAATCAGGACTGTTGCCTTATGGCGATATCGAAGGCTTGAATGAAACAAGTCCGACCCTGTTTAGAAATAATATCAACCGCCATGTGTCCAAGATCGGCACCACGAAGGTAACTTCCAATATGTCGCCGTGGCTGGCAGGCTTTACACCGGGAGAACTGCACAAGATCGCGTTCTCACATGGGGAAGGTAAATTCGTAGTGAGAGATGATGTGGCGAAAGAGCTGTTTGAAAACGGACAGGTGGCGACCCAGTACACAGATTTAGATGGACAGACGACGATGAATGGGGAATACAACATCAACGGTTCCAGTTTTGCGATCGAAGGCATCACCTCCAAGGACGGCAAGATCTTCGGCAAGATGGGACACAGTGAACGCTATGAAGAAAATTTGTTCAAAAATATCTATGGAAACAAGATGCAGGACATCTTCAAAAACGGTGTCGATTACTTTAAGAAATAGCGGAAAGGAGAAAGACATGAGCGAAATAAGCAAGAGTGAATTATACGCACAGGCCGGTGTAGATCTGGAAGCCGGTTATGAATCGGTGAAACTGATCAAATCGCATGTGGCGCGTACCCAGATCAAAGGTGCAATCGATTCGTTAGGGGCATTCGGCGGGATGTTTGACGTATCGGCGCTGGGCTTGAAAGAGCCGGTGCTGGTTTCGGGAACCGATGGTGTCGGTACAAAGCTGATGCTGGCATTTGCGATGGATAAGCATGATACGATCGGCATTGATGCGGTGGCGATGTGTGTCAATGATGTCTTGGTGCAGGGCGCCAGTCCGATTTTCTTCCTCGATTATCTGGCAGTAGGAAAAAATGATCCGAAACGCATAGAACAGATCGTAAAGGGCGTGGCAGATGGCTGTGTGGAATCTCAGTGCGCCTTGATCGGCGGAGAAACGGCGGAGATGCCGGATATGTATGACGCTGATCACTATGATGTCGCAGGCTTTTGTGTCGGTGCGGTAGATAAAGCGAAGCTGATCGATGGCAGCAAAGTGGAAGTCGGCGATGTATTGGTCGGTTTGGCAAGCAGCGGTACGCATTCTAACGGTTTCTCTTTGATCCGTAAGATCTTATTGAAAGATGCGAAACTGGATCTGCATGCTTATGTGCCGGAGCTTCAGAAAACGCTGGGGGAAGAACTGTTGACGCCGACCAAGCTTTATGTCAAAGCGATGAAGCACTTGTTTGATCAGATCGATATCCATGGGGCAAGTCATATCACCGGCGGCGGCTTCTATGAAAATATCCCGCGCATGTTGAAAAAGGGACAGGGTGTTACGATCGATACGACCTGTTATCCACATAAACCGATTTTTGATTACATTCAGAAAATCGGTCATGTATCCAATAAGGAAATGCACAATGTCTTTAATATGGGCATCGGCTTCATCATTGCCATCGCAAAAGAAGATGCACAGAAAGCAGTTGATCTGTTGAAAGAAATCAATGAGGACGCTTATATCATCGGTGAAGTTACCGACAGCGGCAGCGTCGATCTGAAATGGTAAAGAAAGAAGGAATAAGATGAAACGAGCATTGGTAAGCGTATCTGATAAAACAAATTTAGTGCCTTTTGTTTCGGGACTGGTGGAACTTGGCTATGAGATCATATCGACCGGCGGAACAAAAAAAGCGCTGGAAGAGGCGGGCATTGCCACCATCAGCATTTCTGATGTAACCGGCTTCCCGGAAATCATGGACGGACGGGTAAAGACCCTGCATCCGAATGTGCATGGCGCTCTGCTCTGTGTGCGAAGCAATCCTGAACATGTGAAACAGCTGCAGGAACTGGGCATTGCCTATATCGATCTGGTGTGCGTCAATCTGTATCCGTTTAAGCAGACATTGTTAAAGCCGGGCGTTACCCATGAGGAGATCATCGAGAATATTGATATCGGCGGTCCGAGCATGTTAAGAAGCGCATCGAAGAACTATCAGTCGATCCCGGTATTGGTCGATCCAAACGACTATGACGCAGTTTTGAAGGAATTAAGAGAAAACGGGGAAACCTGCCCGATTACACGAGAGTTTCTGGCTGCTAAGGTATTCCGTCATACTGCCGCATATGATGCGATCATTGCGGAATATCTGACACAGCGCACAAACGAAAAATTCCCGGAAACGATCACGCTGACCTATGATAAAGTGCAGGATCTGCGTTATGGTGAAAATCCGCATCAGCAGGCGGCTTTCTATCAGAACCGCAATCCACGCTATTCGATGGCAAACGCCAAGCAGCTGCACGGGAAAGAACTGTCTTACAACAATATTCAAGACGCCAATGCGGCGATCGAGATCTTAAAAGATTTTGATGGACAGATTGCTGTTGTCGGCTTAAAGCATATGAATCCATGCGGCGTCGGTATCGGCAATACGCTGTTAGAAGCATGGGATAAAGCCTATGAAGCAGATTCCACTTCTATTTTCGGAGGCATTGTGGCAATGAATGCGCCAGTGGATCTGGCAACGGCAGAAAAACTGTCGCAGATCTTCTTGGAAATCATCATTGCGCCTGCTTTTGAAGAAGAAGCGTTTGCGTTATTAGCAAAGAAGAAAAACATTCGTCTGATGACGTTGGATACGAGCTTGGAAGTGAGCTCAAAATTAAAGGTTACCAATGTAAATGACGGTTTATTGGTACAGGATGCTGATTTAGGTACCGTTAGGGAAAGTGAATTGACCTGTGTGACAAAACGCAAACCAACCGAAGCGGAAATGAAGCAGCTCATGATGGCATGGAAAGTCGTGAAGCATGTAAAATCCAATGCGATCGTATTGGTGAAAGATGATATGACGGTCGGTGTCGGCGCAGGACAGATGAATCGTGTCGGTGCGGCCAAGATCGCAATCGAACAGGCACAGGAAAAAGCAAAGGGTGCGGTCATGGGATCCGATGCGTTCTTCCCGTTGCCGGATACGGTAGAAGCGGCAGCCGCAGCGGGCATTACGGCAATCATTCAGCCGGGCGGATCGATCAAAGACCAGCTTTCTGTCGATGCCTGTGATGCGGCCGGCATCGCTATGGTCTATACCGGCATGCGCCATTTCAAGCACTGATGCGCTTTTAGAAAATCTCATAGAAAGGACGGCACAAAGCTGTCTTTTTCTATTTGATCACATTGTCGGTTTCAAAAGGTCATGATGCGTGATGAATATGTTATAATGTTATACGGTGATGGTATGAAATTGGAGACAAATTTGAAACAGACACAAATTCAGACACAGAAGCTGTCCTTGAAGCAGCAGTTTTCTTTGAAAGTGCTGGAGATGAATGATACCCAGGTATTAGATGCGATCGTTGCGGAACTGGAAATCAATCCGGTCTTGGAAGCCAACGAAAACATTTATGCGATGCAGGAGCACGCTTATGGCGATCGCACACCTTTTGATCTTGCACTGAATTATGTCGTACAGGAAGAAAGTTTAAGTGAAACACTGCTGAAGCAATTACATACCGATTCCCATCAAGTGAATGAAGCACTGGCAGATTTTATCATCGAATCACTGGATTCTAATGGGTACTTACGCCTATCAATGGAAGAACTGATGGAAATTACCCATGCTTCTTTTGAAGAATTGGAAGAAACGATCAACGTGATCCAGACCTTTGAGCCTTATGGCGTATGCGCCCGCTCTTTACAGGAATGTATTTTGATTCAGTTGTCTTACTTGCATCACCCTGCCTTAAAAACCGCGATTACGATCACCGACCGCTATTTAGAAGAGCTGGCACAAAATAAGCTGCCTTGGCTTGCATCGTGCTTAAACATTTCTTTAGAAGAAGTAAATGCGGCAGCCGCTCTGATACGCAGCTGTAATCCCAAACCGGGAAGCAGTTATGCACATCCTTCGGCTTATGTGGCGGCAGATGCGAAAATTACAGTCATAGACAGAGAGGTGCAGATCGAATTGCTTTCTACTCGCTATGACCTGCGCATTTCAAAACGCTATCAAAGCACAACGGACAAGGAAATGCAGAACTATTTGAAGAAATACATCAAGCAGGCAGAACTGTTGATCGCAAGCATTGAAAAGCGCAATGTTACTTTGCTTGGCATCGTACACTGCATCATCGACCATCAGAAAGACTATTTCTTAGACCATCGTCCATTAAAAGGATTCACCTTAAAAGAAGCGGCACAGGCGCTTGGCATTCATGAATCAACGGTATCGCGTACGATTGCCAATAAATATGTTTCTTTTGAAGAAAGGCTGATCCCCTTAAAATTTTTCTTTCCCGCAAAGCTATCCTCGTCAGATTCCGCACATGAAGCAAAGGAGCGCATCAAAGAACTGATTACATCGGAAAACAAGCAGCAGCCCTACAGCGATCAAGATTTGGCAGATCTGCTGTTAGAGGAAGGCATCCGCTGTTCCAGAAGGACCGTTGCCAAATATCGGGACGCATTGGGGATCCCAAGCACATCAAAACGAAAGCAGTATCGCTAGATCCCAAGAAGGCGGAACTGCTTTTTTATCGGCACCGCATTTCCACCATATATGCCATAGAAAGACGTATATTTTACAGTCATTTTACGTTTGCTTAACGGATGATGGATAGAAAGAATACCGGTCTTTGTTTATACTTGAGGTGGGGATCCAAGAAGAACAGAGCGTCTGTAAACGCGCATAGCATGAAGTGAAAAAATGCTTTTGCATTGCATAGAGGATGGGAAAGAAGAAAGGAACTGCTTATGAAAATTAAAATGGTAATCTTTGATTGGGCAGGCACAACAGTGGACTATGGTTGTTTTGCCCCGGTCGATGCACTTCGCACCGCTTTTTCCATGTATCAGATCGCAGTCAGTGAAAAAGCGATTCGAGAACCGATGGGCATGGCAAAAATCGATCACATCAAAGCGATGTTAAAAATGCCGGATATTGCCAGAGCATTTTACGACGTGTATGATCGAAACCCTAATGGGGAAGATGCACGACGTATTTACGATTTGTATCGTGTAGTGATCATGCAGAGCTTAGCACAGTTTTCGACCTTGACGCCATATGTGCAAGAATGTGTTGCATGGCTGCGTGAACATGATATTGTGATCGGCTCTACCACAAGCTATACGGATCAGATGATGGAAGTAGTAACGGCTGTCGCCAAACAAAACGGCTATGAACCGGACGCCTGTTTTTCAACTGACAGCAGCAATGGCTATGGGAAACCATATCCTTATATGATCTTTCGCAATATGGAAAAGCTGGGCGTTGCGGAAGTACGCAGTGTGATCAAAGTAGGCGATACGATCACTGATATACGTGAAGGGAAAAATGCAGGGGTCTATACGGTGGGAGTGATGGAAGGAAGTGCGGAGATCGGTATGTCAAAGGAAGCATATGAGGCGCTTTCCGCTACTGAGAAACAAAAAAGGATCGCAAAGGCAGGAAAGCGGTATTTATGTGCAGGCGCCGATGCAGTGATCTTAAATCTGAGTGAATTACCGGGATTGATCGCCCGGTTAGAAGCAAAAGCAGGTTGATCAGTAAAAGAGAAATGATGGATTCAAAAACAGGCAGGTCAGTAAATTGATCTGCCTGATTCTTTCTATGCGAGAATCAAAGTGTCATTATTGCTGTTCAGGCGGGTAAATTTCCTTCCCAAAGCGATATGCTTTTTCCAAATAGTCGGTCTTTTGTATTTGTGCCGGACCGTTGGTGCTGCCGCATCCCCCTGCTAATAACATTCCTCTGTCATGAAAGCCGATGTATCGCACTAAGGTAAAACGATAGTATGAAACTGCCTGTTCAAATGTCCAGAAAAAATGATCGGCAGATGTCATCAGTAAAGCGCAGTCTTTGATCGGGTACTTTTCGTATCTGCCAAACGGAGGGTTTTCATCTTTTTGGGCAATGCAGTAAAAGCGTTCGATAAAAGCTTTCAGTTTAGCAGAGAACGTCCAAAAATAAAGCGGAGAAGCAAAGACGATCAAATCCGCTGCTTTGATCTTGGGGATCAGTGAAGCAAAATCATCTTTTTGAATACAGGGTTTTTCATAACGGCACGCGTTGCATCCAAGACAGCCATTGACCTGCAATTCCCGTAAAGAAACGAGTTCCGTTTGATGTCCTGCTTCTTTTGCACCTTTGATAAAAGCATCGCATAGCTGAGCGGTATTGCCGTTTGCCCTGCCGCCGCCCAGTACGACTAAAATTTTTTTCATATCCGAATATCCTCCCTTGTTTTTCGGTTCTTCTCTTTGTTATCATTATATACGTAGAAAGAAAAAAAGATAAGTACGCACTTTTCGGAAAGGTACTTACAAAAAAGGAAGTGTTAAGATGAGTATGCAGGAATATGAAAAAAAGATCACTTCATTGCGTGATACACCGTTTGGCTATACGTTGTCAATGATCGGCGGGAAGTGGCGGTTAGTGATTCTTTATTGGCTCGTAGAACAAGAAACGATGCGCTTTAACGAGCTAAAACATAAGATCGGCACCATCAGTGACAAAACGCTGAGCGCGGAATTAAAAGCGATGGAAACAGACGCTCTGATTCATCGTAAAGTCTATCCGCAGATACCGCCGAAGGTAGAATATCGTTTGAGTGAGAAGGGACGATCTTTGCTTCCAATCATGGAATGTATGTGTGCTTGGGGAACAGAATACAGCAATCAAAAGAAAGTGAATGAAAAGCAGTGAATAAAAAACGTCTTATGCCGGATAACATACGGAATACATAAGACGTTTTGTTGTATCTGCCTGTAAGATCATTATGATTTTGTCAGTTTCTTTCACCGAAAAGGATCGTGCCCAGACGAATCATGTTTGCCCCGCAGGCAATCGCGATCTCATAATCACCGCTCATTCCCATAGAAAGGGTATCGATCTGAGGCCATCTCGCCTGCGCCTCTTGATAAAGTTGATAAACGCTTGTAAAACAGGCTTTGATCTGTTCTTGATCGTCGATGTTTGGACCGATCGTCATTAACCCTCTCACTCGCAGATGGGGAAATGACATACACGCCGCTAAAAAAGACAATGCTTCTTCCGGGGCAACCCCGCTTTTGCTTGCTTCTTTAGAGCTGTTTACCTCGATCAACACATCCATGACTTTGTCGATCTTCGCACACTGCTTTTCGATTTCTTCAGCCAGCGGCAAAGAATCTAAGCTTTGGATCATATCTGCCAAAGGTACGACATCTTTCACTTTATTGCGCTGTAAATGACCGATCATATGCCAGTGGTAAGCAGGATCATATTTTTGCTTGAGTTCCTGCACGCGGTTCTCCCCAAATGTGGAGATGCCCAGCTTTGCCATTTCGTGAATTTCTTCGATGCTGCGCGTTTTTGATACGGCGATCAAGGTTACCTGCGCAGGTATGCTTTGTATGATCTTTACCGGATTCATGATTCAGCCACCGGTAAAAAGCCTTCCCAGCCTGCCAAATAGATTTGATGAAATGCGTCAATGCCATGTTCACGATATAAAATATCCCAAAGGAATAATCCGCTGATTGTCGGGAAACGCTCCCAGAAAGAACCGGAAGTGGCAATTTGAATCGCACTTTGTTGGTTCTGTGCATCTTTTTCGATCAGTGCCATCTTCATCATGATAAATGCATGTTTGCGGTATTCTTCGTATTTCTCGGTATTTAACTGATAGTGAGAAGCATCTTCGCCCCAAGAAAGATAAGTGGCAAGACCTTCATCAAAGCTCAAATAGCGCATCATATCCGCAAAACGATTGATCTGGTCATAGGGAAATGCCTGATGAATACAGAAATGTGAGCATTCTTTTGTTAAGAAATTGCGGATGATATAAATCATTTTATGTACTTCGTTCACATAATCTGCGATTTGATGCAGATCGATCAGAAACAAGTAAGCACCGTCTTTCTGTCTGACTGCCACATCATAAGGCTTAGGCGCCCCAACGACCAGATAAATCGTTACCGGCTCCAAGATCGTTTCCCATTCGGGAAAGAGGCGGGTAAACAGGGAGTGATTAAAGAAAAGTCCTTCCTTCAATAAGATGTGGAGCTGTCTGGCTAATTCGATCGTTACTTCCTTGCGCTTTGGATCAGGCGTATGGAATAAATGCTTGCCTTCTTCATACAGATCATACAGCCAGCTGTTTTCCGGAGTGTCGATCGGCTGATCCTGCCAGAAACACTGCAATACTTGTTCGTTGATATTCATATGTCATCACCTCATTTTACTTTTTTATTGTACTATATTGCGAGGAGGAAGAAAAGAGCGTAAAAAAACGTCTGCCTCTTCCTTTTCAAAGACAGACGTTTGTATATAAAACAAGTTTAACCGATAAACAGCTGTACGTAATAGTTGCCATATACGCCGATCGCGATCGTCGTAAAACTTCCCGTTAAGATGTTTTGACGATGACCGGATGAATTCATCCAGCCTGCCATTACCGCATAGCCGTCAGGATAGCCGCCTGCGATATTTTCCGCCGCCGTGGTGTAACTGACGCCGTATTGAGATAAAACGCTGAAGCAGGCGCTTCCATCTGGTCTGGTATGACTGAAAGATACGGCAATCTCCTGTGCCCGCAGATCCGCAGCTGCCTGAAAGGATCCGCTTCCTAATGCCAAAGGCGCCAAACCGGCTTTGCTTCGTTCGACATTGACCTGTTCAAAGATCTGTGCGCGTTTGGTTTGGGCATCGGAAGAAGGTGTAGTGGATGGAACGGATGGCGAGGATGGTTCGCTCGGTGCAGATGGCTGGCTGTTAACGGTGCTGTTTGAAGAAGGCTTGGAAGTTGGTGTGCTTGGATTTGTTTGTGCGGTTGGTTTCGTTTCAGCCGGTTCTGTAATGGTTACCCGGATCGTCTGTTTACTGCTGTTTCCGTTTTTATCCTGTGCATAAATCACAAAGGTATATTCACCGGCAGTCTTTCCGTCAGGCAGATCCTGAAAAGTATAATAGCCTTGCTTCTTGTCTTGATCGGAAGGTGTTTGTGCATAAGTAAGTGCACCGTCCACCTCATCGCGTACCGCAGTGATCAGATCGCGGGGATCCCATGTACTTCCCGCCTCAAAGCTGATCTGTTCTTCCTTTACCTCGATGATCGGGCTTTGGTATCTTTTATCGTAACGGTGTAAGTAAATGTCTTGCCGTCCGCCTGAAATTTCAGTTTTTGTTTTCCGGTCTTTGTCGTATCTAACTTTGGATATTGGATCTGCCCGGCATTTGTTTCTTTGATCAGATCCGCTGCTTTGATCGTATCGCCGTATTCGATCGTTTGATACTTTTTATCAAAAGTCATGGTAATCGTTTCTTTCTGTTCACATGCACCCATGCAGAGGGCGATGATACAGAGAGCGAATTTTCCTTTTTCCAACATACACATCTTCCTTTCTCATGCTTTTATTGTAATCGAATCGAAGGTATTTGCCCAGCGGTAATATCTGTATTTATAGTTTTATTTATCAAAATATTCTTCCATCGTCAATCCGCCTGCATTTAATTTCGTCGCCAGAGCCACGCCGACATAACGATAATGCCAAGGTTCAAAGATATAACCGGTCAGGTTTGTCTTATTTTGCGGATAGCGCATGATCCAGCCATATTTCCACCCATGTTGGTTGATCCACTCTCCGAGCGCTGAGGTTTGCAGGTCATGATGCAGCTGCCAGTCATAGCTGACGTCGATCGCCAGTCCCAGCTCATGTTCGCTGGTGCGTGGATAAGCGCTGTAATATTGGGCGTTCTGCGGATCGCTTGCCATGTAGCGGTTATAGAGACCTGTTTGATAAGCTTGGGTGCGATAGGAACTGACGACGTAGATAACAATGCCGTCATTTAACGCTGCACTGCGCATTTCTTCCCATTTTTCTGCCGCTTCTTTGCGCAGATAATGCACCGCACCGCTATTGCTGTTGATCGCTGTTAAATCATTCGGCGCCCAGCCGTTTGGCAAAGCGTGCGTCTTGTTTAATAAAACGCTGACTGCTTCCGGATCGCTTACGATCGTTTTTCCACTGTTGTCTGATGGACTTTGATAGGAAGTGCTTTTTTCTTTGACCGTTATATGAATCAGGATTTCCGCACGGTTCCCGGAAGAATCATGAACCGATACGGTATGTTCCTGTTCCCCTGCCTGCGATGTGTCGATTTCTTCCATGTGCAGTTGATCGCTGAGATCTCCGTCATACGCGTCATAGGCGCTGATATACAGATCGTGAATGCCAAAGGCTTCTCCCTGTGTGATCGTATATTGTATTTCGCCGCTGAGCTTCGGTGCAGTGGTATCCACCACTTTTACTTTTACCGAAAAGACAGCGTCTTCGTCTTTGACCCTGTAGGAAATGTGATACGTTTTTAATTCCGTAAAGGCTGGTTCTTCATAAAAGATTTCATAGACGTCATTTCCTTTTTTTGCTTCCAGCTGCAATGCCTCTGGTGAAAGGTCCAGCGCTTCGCCGTATTCATGCGTCAGGATAAGCTGTTCTTTTACTTTTCCCTTGATCGTAAAGCGAAGCGGTTTTTCTTTTCGGTTCAGGAAGACGATCAGCAAAATGATGATCATAATGAAAAAAGCAACGGCAGTGATTCGTATGATTCTGTTTCCCTTCATGATAAGATCCCCTTTCTCATGACCGCTCCTGTATCCCCTTTCTTTATGCTTTCATTTTATCACAAAATCATGACGTTTTGGTTAGGAAAATGAACCTCTTGGGCAATCGCTCTTTACGCCTAAACAAAACTGTGGTTTACTATGGGCAAGGAGATGAGCGACGTGAAAATCAGTATTGCACTAGAAGAACAACTGGAAGAAATCGAAGTCCATATTCGCGCTGCACGCATCTCTGAAGAACTGCGGCAGATCGAACGCGCCCTTGCGGAAATCGCACATGGCACAAGCAAGCTCGTATTTTATAAAAAAGAAACGGAATATTACCTGTCGCTTACAGACATCTTGTTTTTTGAAACAGATGCCAAAACGGTGTATGCGCATACCGCTAAAGATATTTATGAAACCAAGTATCGCCTGTATGAACTGGAAACGCTGCTCCCTGCTTATTTTATGCGGGTATCAAAATCGACGATCTTAAATTGCAGGGAGATCTATTCGATCACAAAGTCGATCAGTGCGTCCAGCTTAGTGGAATTTAAGAACTGTCATAAACAAGTATATGTTTCAAGAAATTATTATAAAACGCTGAAAATGCGGTTAGAAGAAATGAGGTAGATCATATGAGAAAACAGAGAATCTTTTGGGGCTTGTTCTTTATTGCGATTGCGGCGGTGATGATTGCCAATCAGTTGGGTATGCTGGGCGGATTCAGTATGATGCAGCTCGTACTTGGCATGTTGTTTGCGGCAATGCTTGTAAAAAGCGCGCTTTATCGAAGCATCAGCGGTGTGCTGTTTGCGGCGGCTTGTTTAGGAAGTGTGTTTGCGGAAGAACTGGGAATCGGTGCATGGGCGCCATGGACGCTGTTAAGCATAGCGCTGTTTCTCAGTATCGGGTTTCACTTTCTCTTGCAGCCGAAAAAAAAGTACGTGGATCATGGACAGGCGCATTCTTTCAGTAAAAGCGTCGAGCACGTGAGCGATGATGAATTAAGCTTTCATACTTCCTTTGGCGAAAGTATCAAATATGTCAATTCCAATGCCTTAGAGAAAGCCTATTTGACTTGTTCTTTCGGCAGCATGAAGGTGCATTTTGAAAATGCCGGCATTCAGGAGGAAGCCTATCTCTATATGGATGTGGATTTTTGCGGAGTGGATTTGTATGTACCGAAGAACTGGCAGGTCGTAAACCGCATGCACACTTCCTTTGGCGGGATCAATGAGAAAAATCACAATGCGGCAGATGGGAATGCACCGCGTTTGATCCTAAGCGGGAATCTCAGTTTTGCGGGTATTACGATCACTTATATTTAGGAAAACAGTCATGTTTTGTTCATAGACAAGGCATGGCTTTTTTCTTATAGAAAGAAAGGGTGAATGAAGGCGGGAATAAAAAAGTACATGTTACGATTGATTTACCGGAAAGGGTAAAAATAGACAGTTGCTTTTTTTTATTTTCTATGCTTTAATATAGAAGCCTATTATCAAGAGTCGGAGTAGAGAGTCAGCTCGATGATCCCGCGCCAACCTGTATCTACAAGGTGGTAAAGCTGACAGCGATAAGAGAAACAGTTAAATGACACTACTGTCTTCTTATCGGAAGGCAGTTTTTATTTGAAAGAAAGGACGAGGAGCATGAGAGATTATTTATTTACATCAGAAAGCATTACGGAAGGACATCCAGATAAGATCTGTGATCAGATTGCGGACAGTATCTTAGATGAAGCGCTGCGGCAGGATCCTAACAGCAAAATGGCGGTCGAAGCGACGATCAAAGACGATTTTGTCTTAATTTACGGAGAAGCGAATACAAGCGCGAAGATCGACTATGAACAGATCGCCAAAGATACGATCAAGAAGATCGGGTATGAAGAAACATATGAAGTGATGGTAAAGGTAAACAAACAGTCTTCGGAGATCAACCACGCGGTAACGGCGCAGGAAAACGAAGGAGAGATCGGTGCGGGAGATCAGGGCATCATGTTTGGCTTTGCCTGCGCAGAAAGTGATGAATACATGCCGGCGCCGATTTATTACGCGCATAAATTGGCACGCCAGTTGGCAAAAGTGCGAAAGAGCGATCCACATTCTATTTTAGGACCGGATGGCAAGACACAGGTTTCGGTGGAATATGAGGATGATCACATCAAACGCATTGATACGATCGTGGTATCGACCCAGCATAAAAAAGAAGCGACGCAGGAAGAAATCAGAGAGCTGATCATGAAGGAAGTCATTGCACCATGTATTGAACCGGAGCTGATCGATGCCTCTACCAAGTTTTTGATCAATCCAAGCGGCAGCTTTGTCGTAGGCGGCAGCTTCGGCGATTCCGGTACGACGGGAAGAAAGATCGTATGTGATACTTATGGCGGAATGGGCAGGATCGGCGGCGGCTGTTTCTCATCAAAGGACCCGACGAAAGTAGACAGAAGCGCTGCGTATTATTGCCGCTATGTCGCGAAGAATATCGTTGCGCACGGTTTGGCGCATAAATGTGAGATCGAGGTTGCCTATGCGATCGGAAAAAGTAAACCGGTATCCTTGATGGTAGAAACCTTTGGCACCGGTACGAAGAGCGATGAAGAGATCTTAGCGATCATCAAGCGGAATTTTAACTTTGAAGTAGGCAATATTTTGAAGGAACTGGATCTAAGAAAACCAATCTATGCAAAGACGAGCTGTTATGGACATTTCGGTGATCCACAGTTTACATGGGAAAAGATCATTGATCTGAAATATTAAAAAGGACGGGCAAAGGGCACGTGTTTACAAAGAGGAAGAACTGCTTTGATCTTTGGAAAACAAACGGCCGCTTTTGTCCTTTTTTCTTTGAATGCAAAAGTAATCTGAAGTATAATAAAAACCGAAAAGGAATATAGAAAGGATGATGGAAATGTGGGGCATGATTGCAACATGGAGAATGGCATTAGAAGGTGTCAGCGAGGCGGCAGAGCTGCTGGAAAAGGAAGGGAACGCATCTGATGCGATCGTACGGGCAATCTGTGCGGTAGAGGATTTTGAGTATTATAAAAGTGTTGGATACGGCGGCTTGCCGAATGAAGAAATGGAAGTAGAGCTGGATGCGGGCTATATGGATGGCGATACGTTTGATATCGGGTGTGTCGGCGCAATCAAAGATTATGCCAATCCGATCTTGATTGCCCGGGCATTGTCAAAGGAACGTGTCAATAATTTCTTGGTCGGTGCAGGCGCGGAGAAATATGCGCACCGCCATGGCTTTGTCCGTAAAAATATGCTGAGTGAACGGGCGAAAATTCATTATCATAATCGAATCGTCGAGAACCGCGATCAGGAATTGAAGCCTTATGCAGGCCATGATACGGTGGGAATGGTCTGTCTGGATACACAGGGACATATGACTGCCGCAACTTCAACGAGCGGACTGTTTATGAAGCATGCCGGCAGAGTGGGGGATTCTCCTGTCTTAGGCGCAGGGTTTTATGTGGATTCACAGGTTGGCGGAGCCAGTGCGACCGGCTTTGGCGAAGATGTGATGAAAGGCTGTGTTTCTTATGAGATCGTGCGGCTGATGAAGGAAGGCATGCATCCGCAAAAGGCCTGTGATCAGGCGGTGCAGACATTTGATCGGGAACTGCGCAGACGACGTGGAAAAGCAGGCGATATGTCGCTGATTGCCATGAATCAAAAAGGCGAATGGGGCGTATCGACCAATATCGACAATTTTTCTTTTGTCGTAGCCGGCGAAAAACAAAAACCGACGGTCTATCTGGCAAAAAAAGATGAAGCGGGCAATTCTTATTTTGAGGAAGCGGATGAAGCGTGGATGGAAGAATATATGCGGGTGCGTACTGCGCCGCTTGCTTATAAATAGAGGTGCCGCATGGAAGAAATGCTTATACAAAAGATCGCGCGCAATGCGGATGACATGATCGAATCGATCAAAGCGATCGTACGGATTCCCAGTGTGAAAAGTGAACCGCTGCCGCAGATGCCTTATGGAAAAGCGATTCATGAAGCGCTTATAGCAGTGCTTGCTTTGGCGCAGGAGATGGGCTTTGAAACAGAAAATGTGGATGGCCACATGGGAATCGTAAAATATGGAGAAGGAAAAGATTATATCGGTATCATCGGACATTTAGATGTCGTTGAAGCGGGTGATGGATGGAAACATGCGCCATTTGGTGCAGAAGAAGAAAAGGGACGGATCTATGGCAGAGGCATATTGGATAACAAAGGAGCGATCCTCAGCTGTTTATATGCTTTATATGCGATCAAGCAGCTGCATATAACGCTGCAGCACCCGATCTGGATCTTATTCGGTACTGACGAGGAAAGAGGATTTCATGATCTGCAATACTATTTAAGGAAGCATCAGCCGCCGATCATGGGATTTACACCGGACTGTAAATATCCGGTCGTTTATGGCGAAAGAGGACGCTGTACTTTACAAGTAAGCGCCGATCCTGCGCATTATGATGCCTTTTGCACATTTGTAAATGCTTATCTGCAACAGGATAACGGCATGGGAAAATGCTTTGATTTAGAGATCGAAGATCAAGAGTTTGGTAAAATGCAATTAAGCAGAGGCAAGCTGCATAGGGAAGGGGAAAAGCTGTGCGTTGCCTTTACCTTTGCCTATCCATTTGGGATCGATGCGGAAACGATCATGCGTCAGGTGCGTTCATTTCTGCCCGATGGTTTAATGATGCAGTGTCTGATAAACTGGAAGCCGGTACGCTTTGCGAAAGATGGTTTTTTATGTCGAACGCTCCAATCGGCTTATGAAAAGATCACCGGTGCGGATGGGACGCCGGTTACGACAAGCGGTGGTACTTATGCGAAGCTCATGCCGCACATCGTGCCGTTTGGGCCGAGTTTCCCGGGACAGAAAGGCATCGCCCATCTGCCGGATGAATGGATGGATAAAGAAGATCTGATCAAAAACGCCATGATCTACGGAATCAGCATGTTGCGTTTAGGAAGTGAGGGAACCTATGAAGAATAAACTGGAAGTATGCTGCGGCAGTTACCAAGACGCTTTGGCGGCACAGGCCGGCGGAGCGGATCGAATTGAATTGAACACTGCGCTGCATTTGGGCGGTCTGACACCGAGCATCGTTATTTTAGAAGCGGTAAAAAAAGCGGTGTCGATTCCTGTCGTCTGCATGGTAAGAGAGCGCGGCGCCGGATTTTGCTATGATGAAACAGAATGTGAACTGCTGTATTTACAGGCAGAAGCACTGTTGCAGGCGGGGGCAGATGGCATTGCGTTTGGCTTCCTGCATGCAGATCATACGATCGATCGCGCTCATACGAAGAAGATGGTCGAACTGATCCATGCGCATCAAAAAGAGGCGGTCTTTCATCGTGCCTTTGACTGTGTAAAGGATGGAGAAGCAAGCATCCGATGCCTGATCGAATTAGGTGTCGATCGTGTTTTGACCAGTGGATTGAGCCGCAGCGTAACAGAAGGAATGGATCGGTTAAAGATGTTACAAAAGCGATATGGCGATCAGATCGAAATATTGGCCGGCTGTGGAGTGAATGAGGGAAATGTAGAATTACTATTGGCACAGGGCATAAAACAGGTGCACAGCAGCTGTAAAACATGGATCAAGGATCCTACGACCATACAAGGCGATGTTTCTTATGCGTATGCGCAGGGAGAACAGGCGGAATGTTATGATGCCGTAGATCAAAGGAAAGTAGCGAAACTGGCAGAGCTGGTGCATCGTTAGAAGTGCATTGAAACAATTTACATCATTATTGAAAATATTTTTGAAAACAACATGTAAAAACTGATGGAAAGCATAAAAAATAACTTTACAGATAGTAGGTCTGCGAGTATAATAATTACGGTATTTATTGAAAATACAAGACAGGAGAGTTGAACTATGGAAAGAAAAATCGGTACTGTATCCAGAGGTGTCCGCTGCCCGATCATTCGTGAAGGCGACGCACTGGCTGATATTGTGGTAACTTCTGTATTGGAAGCGGCACAATCAGAAGGGTTTGAATTGCGTGATCGTGATATTGTCGCGGTAACAGAATCTGTTGTGGCAAGATCACAGGGCAATTATGCAAGCGTTGCGGCAATCGCCAAAGATGTAGAACAAAAATTCGGAAAAGATGCGACGATCGGTGTGATCTTCCCGATCCTGAGCCGTAACCGTTTTGCGATCTGTCTCAAAGGCATTGCGGCGGGCGTAAAAAAAGTCGTGCTGATGTTAAGCTATCCATCTGATGAAGTAGGAAATGAGCTGGTAAGCTTTGATCAGTTAGATGAACAAGGCATCAATCCATACAGCGATGTGCTGACACTGGAAACTTATCGTAAATTATTCGGCGAAAACAAACATCCATTTACCGGAATCGACTATGTAGCCTACTATTCCTCGGTAATCGAAGAAGCAGGCGCGGAAGTGGAAGTGGTGTTTGCCAATGATCCGAAAGCGATCCTGAAATATACAAAAAATGTGCTGACTTGCGATATTCATACGCGTGCCCGCACAAAACGTCTGTTAAAAGCAGCCGGAGCGGAAAAAGTATTCGGCATGGACGATATCATGAATGTTTCTATTGAAGGCAGCGGCTACAATGAAAAATATGGTCTGCTCGGTTCTAACAAAGCGACAGAAGATACGGTTAAACTGTTCCCGAAAGAATGCCAGGATTTCGTTTTGGATATTCAGAAACAACTGTTGGATAAGACCGGCAAACATGTAGAAGTAATGGTATATGGCGACGGTGCCTTCAAAGATCCGATCGGAAAGATCTGGGAATTAGCCGATCCGGTTGTCAGTCCTGCTTATACAGAAGGCTTGGAAGGTACACCGAATGAATTGAAATTAAAATATCTCGCGGACAATGACTTTGCGGAACTAAGCGGAGAAGCATTGCAGAAAGCAATCAAAGAAAGTATCCAGAAGAAAGACAATGACTTAAAGGGCAATATGGCTTCACAGGGTACGACACCGCGTAAGCTGACTGACTTGATCGGTTCATTATGCGACTTAACAAGCGGCAGCGGTGATAAAGGAACACCGATTATTTTGATTCAAGGTTATTTCGACAACTTTACTAACTAAGTGACGATTATTAAAAAATAAGATCCTCTTAACAGATACTGTTTTAAGTCAGTGCAGGTTAAGGGGATTTTTCTATGTGAAAAAATAGAAAACTTAAAAAGAGTGCCTAAAGACACTCTTATATGTAAGATAGATCTAATTTCGGTCAAGCTATTTGATAAATCAGGTGCTATTGCAGACTTTCGCAGAAGTGCCAATGCGTAGCAAATCGACTGCTAGCAAGGGTATTAGAAGCTGTTGCGGTTCCGCTGGCATTTTTGTTGGTAACCTGTGGATATGCATAGTTTTTACACAAGTTTTGCGCGCGTGAGCCTTTGCCGCGATATGCAAAACTACTTTTGACTTGATAGCTTATTACTTCACCACCGATCATATTTTCTGTATCGACAAAATGGAATGTGTGGTAAGAAGAACTGTCGTATTTATTGTGCATAATACCATTCTTCAAATCTTCAAATCATAATCTATATTTGTCTTAGCGCTTATAGGATAAGCTTAAAACAGTCAGATATATATATATTACAAGTATTGTATTAAAGTTTTGCTCCGGATATAATGAATACAGGAGAAAATAAAGATGAAAAAAATAATCATTATCATCTTTGCTTTTATTTCCGCCATCAGCTTTCATATCAGTCTAAATCATATGAAAGACGAATATTTTTTAGACCTAACGATTCTTCCAAGCAAACAAAAGGATGCAAGCTTCTATTTGTTTTATCATGATGCGTCACTAGAAGAAGAACTGATATTAGATGAAATCAAAGCGCTTAGCATGCAGTATGATGTTTCTGTTGTCAAAAGTGAACTACAGGCAGCTCAGCAGATCACCGAAACAAGTATTCTCACAAATGATCCGGATCTGTTTATTGATTCCGGCTTGCGGCTGAATAACAAGCAATTACAGTTGTTTCAGACATCTTCAGAATTACTGCTCTCTAATCAGCCGTCTGTGTCCGCCGCATATTACTTTCCTATCTTTCCTTCATCAGATGTAGTGAATGTCTATGGCTTTTCCCACATGTATCAAACCGGCGTTGACGGCATGTTTGAATTTTATGGAGAACATGCAAAAACGGTGGTAGAGGAGCTGCATCAGAAGTTTCCTACGCTTGAGATCAGCAATATGGACGCAGACTATTCATTTGATAGAGATGTATTAGATGCTCCGCAAATGCCGTTCTTTTATCGATTGCTTATTATGTTAACGATCATTGCGGCAGTATCGCTTTTAATTGTCTATGCGAATCAGGAAAGAAGCCTCGCAATTCAGAAAATGCATGGATATACAAATCTGAAAATGATGTGGAAGGAGAATGCGAAACTGTTATTTGCGATCATCTTTGTCAGTGTCTTGGTATATCTTGCCTTGCTAGTTGGCTATTGTTCGCAGTGGAATCAATATGTAGTACAACTGATATACAGTTTATCTAAGTTTATTGTATTAGAATGCGCTGCGCTTGCCGTTATATTTACATGTTTATATATATATTTTAATAAAGTATCGGTCGTGAGCTTGTTGAAGCATAAGCAGAAAGAAAACGGTTTGCTTCTTTTGAATTTTATTTTGCGCTTTGTATGTGTCATCGTCGGTATTTCCATATTCAGTGAACAAATGCCGAAATTCGTAAGCAATATGCAATTTCTGTTCGCATATCAAGGTTACGCGGAACAGTTTGAGGACAGACATACGATTTATTACAGTGGGAATTTCGAATCATCGGATCACTATCCATTTGATCTATATGATGAATTGAACGCACAAAACGGAATCGGTGTTGATGCGGCCCAGTATAAATATGCGGCAGAATACCCGGACGCTTTTATTACGATTCCCTATATTGATGTGAATGAACACTATCTTGATCATTATAAAACATTTGAACAGTCAAACTTTTCCTTTGAACCGGGGAAAGAGTATTACATCATGCATCACGACACATATGAAAAATATAAAGAGCAGTTACATGAGCAGCTGGGAGCAACAAGGGAAGCGATCTTGTTTGTTGATTATGATTATCAGGTTTTCGTTTATGATAGAGAGGTAAATGAAGGAGGAATGGGATATATCAAAAATCCTATTACACATGTAACCACTTTCCTCAATCCACAGAATGTGTATTTAGATGTAAATACATTTGACTTAGATCAAGTGATCGCAAATATGCAGGCGAAAGGATATAGAAGTAATTTTTCCCTTTATTCTGCTTTGGAGGAGGATCAGTTTAACGCGGAAGTAGCCAAGCAAGAATCAATGATACAGTTTACCCTGATCGTAATTTCTTTATCTACACTGGTTCTGATCATGGTACAGCTTGTCATGTTATTCATGAAAACGCAGGCAAAGGAATTGGCTGTCAAGAAAACGATGGGATTCCATTTCTATAAACGCTATGAAGATCTGTTTGTCATACAGTCCTTGTTTTACTGTATGATTACCTTATATGGATTATACAAAGGGTTTCAATTATTGCAGTATGTCATCATTTTGTTTTTATTCTTGTTTGAAGTTGCGGCAACTGCATTGTTCGTTCATTTGCAGGAAAGAAAAGTCGTTTATCATGTGTTGAAGGAGTAAGGTCATGGAATATGTAAAAGTGAGTCATTTGAAAAAAGGGTTTGATCATCATGTCTTGTTTGAACAATTAGATTTATTGTTTGAAAAAGGCACGCTCAGTGCGGTTGTGGGAGAAAGCGGAAGCGGGAAGTCAACGCTGTTAAACATTCTCGGATTGCTGGAGAAAGCTGATGAGGGAACGGTAGAATATGAAGGCTATGGTATGGTAAAGATGAACAGCGCTGCCGCAAGTCGTCTGCTGCGCTATGAAATAGGCTATCTTTTTCAAAACTATGCTTTGATCGATCAAAAGAGCGTATCTTATAATTTGGATCTTGCATTGGCGTACAGAAAAGATAAAAAGCAAAAGGAAGAACTGAAAAAGCAGGCGTTGGCGAGCGTCCATTTAGATGAGGAGATACTTTCTAAAAAGGTATTTGCATTATCGGGAGGAGAACAGCAGCGGGTGGCGATGGCACGGTTGCTGTTGAAACCGTGTAATCTGATCCTTGCCGATGAACCGACCGGGAACCTCGATGAAGGCAACCGTGATGAAATTATAAAACTGTTGAAAGAACTGGCACGGTCAGGTAAAATCGTGATCGTCGTAACCCATGATCTTTCTATCGCCAAGCAGTGCGATCAAATGATCCGGCTGGATTAAGTGACGCTGTCAGTCAGATCCTCTTAACAGATACTGTTTCAAGTCAGTGCAGGTTAAGAGGATTTTTCTATTGGAAAGAAGTGATGCAGCCGGAGGAATCATCGTATAGAGGAAACGAGCAATTTTTGGAAAGACGCGTCATAAGGCGCACTGATCGAAATGCGCTCGTTTGTGAAAGGCTGATAAAAAAACGATTTGGCAAGCATGCAGGCATAAGCGCGGATAAGGCTTACCGCCATAAAGAACATCGCCGATCAGCGGATGATGGATGGCTTTCATATGAACTCTGATCTGGTGCATCCTACCGGTTTTGATCGTTACCGCAAGCAATGCATGATCGCAAAACTGCTTGACAACGCTATAATGGGTAGACGCTGCTTTCCCGTTTTCATGGATGATCATTTTTCTCGGTTCGGCAGGGTCGTTCATCATCGGAAAGGAAATAACATCATTTTGTTTTTCCATCACGCCTTCTACGATCGCATAATAGGTCTTTTGACTTTGTTGAGAATTGCGCTGCTCCGTCAGTTTTTGTGCTGCGATACGGTTTTTCGCAAGTAAGACGATGCCGGAAGTTTCTTTGTCCAACCTGCCGACACAGTGCAAACGCGCGGTTTCCCCTTTCTTTGCGCAATAGCCGCTTGCCTGTATGAGCAAAGTATCATGGTAGTGGGCATGGATCGGATGCACTACACTTCCGCATGGCTTATTCAGCACAAGCAGATCCTCGTCCTCATAAAGAACAGTCAAAGGATAGTGGGGATCGCTCAACGGCAGGGGCGGTCGATCGCTTTCCAATTTTATTTCGATCAGATCACCTTTCTGAAGCAGATGACTGACATAAACACGCTGATGATTCACCATCAAAGCACCAGGCTGAAATTTCAGACGGCTGATCTGTCTGTTTGTTAATTGCAAGTGTTCCCGCATCCATTTCTTTAAGGGGATTTCCTCATCTGTAAGCACAATATGCCGATAGTATCTGCTCATATAAACTCCTTTTTGTTTTATTATAGCATATTGCAGACAAGGCATAAAAAAACCATCTCAACTGAGATGGCATTTTGCTTTAATAATCGACATTGCGCTTTCCGCTGATGCTTTCGATGGTGATCTTGCCGATGGCGACCGCATTGATATACATGTCGATCACGCTTGGACGTTTGGCTAATTCTCCGGCTGCCAGTCGTTCACAAAGCCTGCCTAAGAGAACACGCATTTCTTTTTCATCTTCGATGAATGATACTGTACCGCTGATCAGTGCGCTTTCATAATGTGTAATGAAACGATCGGGAATGATCTGTGTTTGGGCAACAGCGACAAAAGACACCTGCGGATGCAAGTGCAGGGCACGGTATTTCTTGCCTGTTTTTGAGCAGTGAAAATAGAGTGCATGCGCGCCTTTGTCAAGGAAGTAATTGATCGGTACACCATAAGGGTTTCCCTCTTCATCGATCATCGACAAATAGCCATGATCGCACTTGTCTAAGATTTCGATCGCTTCCTGCTTTGAGATCATTCGTTTTGGCTTTAACATAGCAGCACCTCCTTCGTTATCTCTGATTCTATTATTAGATAGATGTGAGAAAAAAACAATAACAATTTACAAAATCATGAAAATGCGGAGAATATACAATCAAAAACCGAAGAAATGGGAGGAAAACGCTTCTTTTATGAGAAAGAATGCTATAATGTGGATAGGACGGTGATCGGTATGCGCATTGCGGTCGTTGCGGAAGCAGAAAAAGCAAAAGACATGATTTTTACACTGGGAGTACAGTTGGAGGATACCGCATTTTCTTTTCGCTGGTTTGCGAAATTGGCGCAGTATGCCAAGGCAGTGCAGGCCTTGCCTTATGATGTGCTGATCTTATCGGAAAAAATGGATCTGCCGCGTTTTCGGGATACACTATTTACAAAAGCATCGATTGTTTTATTTGTGGACAGCGCGTCTTACCAAAGCCGAAAATATAATCAGACAACTTTTCTCTATCTGCATGATTTTCAAAAAGAATTGCCATTTTGTCTGCATTTGCTGAAACAGTGTGCAAAAGGGAAGCAATATTATCTGATCCATACGCAAGGGGCGAGCATGCAGATCCGTTTGCGGGATATTTACTATGTGGAAAAGCAGGAAAAATATTTGCTTTATCATACGAAATACGGGATTTTTCAAGAGCGCGGCACTTTGAAGGAAAAAGAAGCAAAGTGGCAGGAAGATGGCTTTGTGCGGGTACATCATGCGTTTTTATTGAATTTGCGCAGTGTGAAAGCGGTGCGTGGAGATGAGGTGGAGCTGATCAATCAGGAAAGTATCCCGATTTCTCGCAGCAAAAAGCATCGTTTTTATGAAACATTGCAAACATTTCAACCGGATGATGCAAGTTAAGGACATAAAACAACAAGTTATGCCAAAGCACTTTACAGAATAGCAAAATTTTCTATAATAAAGGTGTAAAGAAAAAGCACGGAAAGGTGTGAGAACATGGGTGATCGATTTTAGCAAAACCATTATGATTCTGTAAGAAAGACATGACTTGTAGAGCATGTACGGGCATACAGGGAAAAGAGAATAACAATCATAATTGTGTTTTGCGAATATAGGAAAATACGGCAGGAAGGCCGGAATTGAGAGATGCCTGCGGAAATGTAGGTGAAAGATGCATGAGGCAGCAGGAAAGGGAACAGCGATGGACCCGTCTTAGAAAAAGATCTTCCAAAAGTTTAACGCGAAATCAATATGACTACGACCCGATCAGTGAGAATAGAACGGGAACAAGCATGAGCGAGAATCATATTCTGTCTGAAGCATAAAGAAAAAGAGGAAAGGAAAGAAACCTAAAAGAATTGGAAAAAAGTGATGCAGGACAGAGTATGTAAAAGATAGATGGAACGTTAGAGAATGGATTATGCGTAAAGTAAAAGTAAGATACGGAAAGGAAAAAGTATTTGAAATGAAAGGACGCATAAGTAAAGAAAACTGAATACAACTACTGTTGGAAAATAAATGGAAAAGCGGCACCGAAGAAGGCGTGCCGCTTTGTGCAGTTTGTCTATCTTTATGGTTTGATGAACAAAAGGAGAGAAGCGCAGTGCTTGATGAAGAGCAGGGTGTTCGCATCATCGAAAATGAAAGAGAATGTTCTTATTTTGTATAGCAGGTTTTTCTATGAAAAGCCTGTTTTTCAATCTGTTTGGTCTTATGACGATCGCATTTATTTCCCGGGTGATAAGTAAAGACTGAGATGAAGAAACAAGCAGCGCCAGCATGCGCTTCTTTCTTTTCGCAAGATCTTTCATGAATATTGTGTTTCGTTTGCATGGCGAATTTGGTATAATAAAGAAACGGAGGGATGCTTGTGACACCGGAAGAACTGCAAGAAACACTGCAACAAAACGGCATCGCCGTAACAAAAGAACAAATGTCTCAGTTTGCTTTGTATGCGTCCATGCTGCAGGAATGGAACCAGCGTATGAATCTGACGGCAATTCGTGAAACAGCGGAAATTTATGAGAAGCATTTTTTAGATTGTGCGCTGCCTGCCTTTGAGAGAAAGATCAGCGGATCACTTTGCGATGTAGGAGCAGGCGCGGGTTTTCCTTCCTTGCCGTTAAAGATCCTTTTGCCGGATCTACGGGTAACGATCATTGAACCGATCGGCAAACGCTGTCAATTTTTGCGGGCATTAACAGAAGCACTGGGATTAAGCGATGTTGTGATCGTAAATGCAAGAGCGGAGGATTATGCGAAAGAACATCGAGAAACATTTGATTTCGTAACAGCGCGTGCAGTCGCAAATCTGCGGGTGCTGAGCGAACTTTGCATTCCGCTTGTCAAAATAGGCGGTGTTTTTCTGGCGATGAAAGGATCTGCCGGAATAGAAGAAGCGAAAGAAGCGCAGAGAGCGATTGCTTTGCTTGGCTGTGCAGCGGAAGCACAGGATGTGCGGCGGCTGGGAACAGATTCTCTGCGCTGTAATTTGATCTATCGCAAGGAAAAGCCGACGCCGAAACAATATCCTCGCAATTATGCAATGATAAAGAAGAAGCCGCTTTAATAGGAGAGAATGATATATGAGAGAAACAAAAATGATCGATATGGAACTGATTGCACCTAATCCCTATCAGCCGCGCATAGAATTTCAGGATGAAGCGCTGATGGATCTGGCGCAGTCGATTCGCGAAAACGGCTTGATTCAGCCGGTTACCCTTAGGGCAATGCCGGATGGCACCTATCAGATCGTTGCCGGAGAACGCAGATTTCGGGCAATGAAATTACTGGGGCAGCTGGAGATTCCGGCAGTCGTAATGGATGCCGATGAATTGCAGATGGCGGAAATGGCGCTGGTAGAGAATATTCAGCGAGAAAATTTAAGCGCGATCGAAGAAGCAAAAGCATATGTTGATTTAATGGCATATGCGAATTTGACCCAGTCGCAGTTAGCGCTGAAGATGGGGAAAAGCCAGCCGTCGATCGCCAATAAACTGCGTTTGCTGAACTTATGTGATGAGGTGCAGCAGGCAGTCAGTGAAAAAAAGATCAGTGAGCGTCATGCCAGGGCATTGCTCGGAAGCGATCCCGCACAGCAGAAAAAATATTTGCATGCGATCGTGAAAAAGGGATTGACCGTGGCGCAGGTCGAAAAGATGATTCATGAGAAAAAAGCGCCAAAAGCGAAGAAAGCGAAATTAAAGGCAGTGAGCCGCAATATCAGGATCGCCTTAAATACGGTGCATCAGGCAGTTGCCATGATCCAGAAAGCAGGAACGGCAGTTGCATTAAAAGAGCAGGAAAATGATGATGAGGTCATCATTACATTGACTTTTAAGAAATAAACAGATAGGAAGTGTGAGAAATGTCAAAAATCATTGCCGTATCGAATCAAAAAGGCGGCGTAGGGAAAACGACCACTGCAATCAATCTTGCGGTTGGCTTAGGATATTTAGGAAAAAAAGTGCTGTTAGTGGATTTTGACCCACAAGGCAATGCAACGCAGGGCGTTGGGGCAAATACCAAGGAAGGAGCACTCAGTGTTTATGAACTGATCATGGAGGATTATCATGCCCGGGATGTGATCCGCAAGCTGTCATCTCCGCCCATCGACATCATTCCTGCCAATATCTCTTTGGCCGGTGCCGATTTGCAGATGGTAAAATTCGAAACCGGAAAGGAACAGCTGTTAAAAAATAAATTAGAGGAAGTGCGCGATGCTTATGATTTTATCATCATCGACTGTCCGCCTTCCTTGGGACTTTTGAATACCAACGCTTTGACTGCCGCAGATTCGGTCATGATCCCGGTGCAGTGTGAATATTATGCGTTGGAAGGTGTAACCCAGCTGCTTTTGACGATTCGTTTGGTGCAGCAGTTATTTAATAAGCATTTGATGATCGAGGGCGTGTTATTGACGATGTATGATGCGCGTACCAAGCTAAGTGTAGAGGTGCAGCAGGAAGTGCGCAAGCATTTTAAGGATAAAGTGTATAAGAGTTATATTCCCAGAAATATCAAACTGTCAGAAGCGCCGTCTCGCGGCATGTCGATCTTTGAGTATGATGTGCGCTGTGAGGGAGCGAAAGCATATGCCGGTCTGGCGGCAGAAGTGGTAAAGGCCAACAGGAAGAAATAAACAGGAGGCGAACAGATGGCAAGGACAAAAAAAGATAACAGCCGGTTAGGACAGGGATTGTCCGCAATCTTCGGTGAAGATATTGAAAGTGTGCTGGATGATATTCAGCAGGGCGTGAATGAAGACCATGGATCGGGAAAGATCGAGATTGCGGTGGAAGAAATCAAGCCGAATCCTTATCAGCCAAGAAAACAGTTCGACGATACAAAGATCAATGAATTGGCAGATTCGATTCGCCTGCATGGGGTCTTTACACCGATTTTAGTAAAAAAGGCAGTGAAGGGTTATGAGCTGGTAACCGGAGAAAGACGTTTGCGGGCAAGCAAACTGGCCGGACTTGCGACGATTCCGGCAATCATTGTTGAATTTGACGATCAACAGATGATGGAGATCGCATTGTTAGAGAATATCCAGCGAGAAGATCTGAATGCGATAGAAGAGGCAAACGCCTATGATAAGCTGATCACAAAACTGCACTATACACAGGAAGAACTGGCAAAGCGCATCGGAAAATCGAGAACGCATGTGACCAATATGTTGCGGTTAAGAAAATTGCCGGATCAAGTTGCACAGTATGTAATCTCTAATGAGCTGAGCATGGGACATGTAAGGGCGCTGCTAGGCTTGTGTGAAGAGGATATGATCTTAGTGGCACAAAAAGCGATTCATGATAAAATGTCAGTCCGCGGGGTAGAGGCATTGGTAAAGAAAATGAATACGCCGAAAAAACACGTGGAAGCAAAAGTACAGGATCCGCAATACCGTATCTTACAGGATCGTTTACAGGAAAAATTTCAAACGCAGGTAAAGCTGGATGAAAAGCAGATCGTGATCCGCTATCACGGTACGGACGACTTAAACCGTTTATTGGAAATCCTAGGGTGCTTAGAGGAAGAATAGTTAGAACAGATGGAGCATGACAAGAGCAGTGCTCCTTTTTTGGTGGGAAACGGAATAAAAAAACAGCAATCCGACAGGCTGCGATTGCTGTTACTAAAATCATTTGTTTGGCTGGATCAGTTGTTTTCTGTCTGTTCGTTTTTCTGCATATTATGATGCTGGCGAAGCAGCGCCTGTGAAGCACGTTCGAAATCGCGTACCTCTTCGTAACGATTCAGCAACTCACTGTGTTCGTAAGTGATAGAATCATACTTAGAACTATATACGATCTTCAATAAGATCGGTGTAATGATCGTCGTAACCACGACCATTAAAATGACCGGCGCAATGTACTGTTCATCCATCATGCCTAAAGAAATACCCTTCATAGCAACGATCAAAGCGACTTCACCACGTGAGATCATACCGACACCGATCCGCATTGCCCGAGGAGTCGGACATCCGCACATCTTGGCGCCCAGTCCACAGCCAAGTACTTTGGTCAAAATAGCTACGATTACCAGAATCAGCGTAAAGGAAATGATCTCCCAGTTCATTGCCGGTAATACGACCTTCAAACCGATGCTCGCAAAAAACAATGGACTTAATAGCATATAAGACAATGTATTGACACGGGATGACACATAGGTCGCCTTCGTCGTATTAGAGATCACAAGTCCCGCAAAGAAAGCGCCGGTGATATCCGCAACCCCGAAAAACTCTTCTGCCACAAAAGAATAAAGCAAGCAGAAAGCAAAAGAGAAGACCGCAAAACGACGCAAATCACGATCATGACGCTTCATCCAGATCGCAAATCCTTTATGCAGCAGCATGCCGAGGATCCCGCTTAAAGCAAAGAAAGCAATGATCTTGATCGCCATCATCATGATATTTACATTTGGATCGGCAAAGCTGGTAATTACAGTCAAAAGGATAATTCCTAAAATATCATCGATCAGTGCCGCTCCTAATATAATATTGCCGCTTCTTGTCGATAAACGGCCCATTTCTTTTAATGTTTCAACTGAGATGCTGACCGAAGTCGCTGTCAGGATCACCCCGATAAAGACATTTTTCAAAACATCGGTCGTACCGATTCCATAAAGATCAGCAACGATAAAGCCGCCGATGAAAGGGATGATGACACCCATTAACGCAACGATGAAAGAATTTTTTCCCGATCGTTTCAATTCATTGATATCAGTTTCTAAACCGGCATCAAACATTAACACGATAACGCCTAATTCCGCCACTTGGGTAATAAATTCCGTTTCCTTCAAGATCCCGAAACCTGCCGGGCCTAAGATCAGTCCCGCCAGCAATGCACCGACCACTTGAGGGAGTTTTACCCGCCTTGTCAGCATGCCTAATAATTTTGTAGCTGCTAAAATGATTGCCACATCAAACATAAATCCATATTCCATTTTTGACAACTCCTTTTTTAGACCTTAATCAGTATAGTCCTGTTTTATCATAAAAGCAAATGAAATTTTTAATGATAACGCATTCATCAAATAGTTATATTTTTCACAAAAGAAAGCCCCTACAAAAGAGGGGCGATCGGATATTTGGCGGTCAATGTCAAGACTTCTTGTTTGATGCGCTGCTTGTTTGGTACAGAAGGATCTTTTAATAAAGAAGCGATCCATTTCCCGATCTGCATAAACTCGTTTTCCTTTAAGCCGCGTGTTGTCATTGCGGCGCTGCCTAAGCGGATACCGCTGGTCGTAAACGGTTTTTCTTCATCAAAAGGAATACTGTTTTTATTACAGGTGATCGATACTTCATCTAATAGCTTTTCCGCTTCTTTCCCGCTCATGCCGATAGAGCTTTTCACATCTACCAGTACGACGTGATTATCACTGCCGCCGCTTACTAAGCGAAAACCCTCTTGCCTCAAAACATCGCACAGCGCCTGCATATTGGCGAGTACCTGATTTTGATAAGCAATGAATGACGGCTGCATCGCTTCATAAAGGCATACGGCCTTTCCGGCGATGACGTGCATCAAAGGACCGCCCTGCATGCCGGGGAACACTTTTTTATCGATTAGGTTCGCATACTCTTTTTTACATAAGATCATACCGCCGCGGGTACCGCGCAATGTTTTATGCGTGGTCGTCGTTACAAAATCCGCATAGGGAATCGGCGAAGGATGCAGCCCGGCCGCAACTAATCCGGCAATGTGCGCCATATCCACCATGAGGTAAGCGCCGACTTCATCAGCGATGGCACGGAATTTTTGAAAGTCGATGATACGGGAATAAGCGCTGGCACCCGCCACGATGAGCTTTGGCTTCTCTTGCAGGGCTACGGTGCGCACCTCCTCATAATCGATCATTTCATCCTCTTTGCGTACGCCATAAGATACAAAACGGTAGATAGAACCGCTGAAATTTAAGGGATGTCCATGTGTTAAATGTCCACCGGCCGCAAGGTCCATCCCCAGTACCGTATCGCCCGGCTCTAATACAGCCATATAAACGCCCATATTGGCCTGTGAACCGCTGTGTGGCTGTACATTGGCATGTTCGGCATGAAATAGCTTCATCGCCCGCTGTCTTGCGATTTCCTCTACTTCATCGACATACACACAGCCGCCGTAATAGCGTTTCCCCGGATAACCTTCCGCATATTTATTGGTAAGTATGCTGCCAACGGCTTCTCTGACTTCATCTGATACATAGTTTTCCGATGCGATCAGCTCAATATGGTCTTTTTGTCGCTTGGCTTCTTTTTCAATCGCTGCTGCTATTTCTCTGTCTTTCATCATGTGATCCTTTCCTGCATATCTGCATGTTCTTGTCTGCTTCTATTATACAGGAAGATCGCTGATTGTGGAAAAACAATGCTTGAAATACGCAGTTCTTCATTTACATACAGAGCAAGTGTTTTCCTAAATACAGAGGAGCGCGCATCAGAAAACCTCTTTCCTTAAAGTGAGGATGAAAGAAAAGAGGTCATTCAGAGGAGCTAGTCTGCTTGTTCCAGCCGTGCTAACTTCGCAATTCTTTTTTTATGTCGTTCTCCCTGAGAAAAAGGAGTTGTCAGCCATGTCTTTACAATGTCGCGCATGACTTCCTCGCCGATGACACGCTGTCCCATTGCCAAGATATTGCTGTCATTGTGTTCGCGGGTCAAACGAGCGCTGAAGGATTCACTGCAAAGCGCACAGCGAATGCCCTTGATCTTATTGGCGGCGATGCTGGCGCCGATCCCGGTACCGCAAAGTACGATGCCGCGATCACATTCTCCCTTTGCCACCGCTTGGGCAGCTTTGGCGATATAATCCGGATAATCACAGCTCTCATGACTATATGTGCCGAAATCAACGACTTCATAGCCTTCCTGCGGCAGTTCTTTTTTCAAGATCTCTTTATATTCCAAGGCGCCATGATCACATGCCAGTGCAATTCTCATTTTTCTTTTCTCTCCGATCACCGCTTCGATCTGTTCTTCGCTCACTGCTCCGCAGCGAAGAATCTGCCACTCGGTTTTTGTTACATCCAAAATGGTGGAAGCCGCAGACGCACCGCTTGCACCCATTACGATTCCGTCGATCCTGCCATCTAACTGTCCCAGCGCTTCAATGCCGGTCGTAGCAGCCGGTTGATCGGATAAATTGGCGCTGGTTACCAACATCGGTTTTCCCACTTGTTTCAGCAGCTCCAGTACAAAAGGATCATCCGGGATACGTACGGCAATCGTATCCATGCCATTGCTTACATAAGCGGGAGCAGAAGGCTGCTTTGGCAAGATCAAGGTGAAAGCGCCCGGCATGAACGCGTCTATGAGTTTCTTGCTTCTTTCATCGACGATGGCGACTTCCTCTATTTGTGCACTACTTGCCGCCATTGTCGGAATCGGCTTTGTTTCAGGTCGCCCCTTGGCGGTCTTTAAGCGCTGCAGCGCTGCTTCATCATCGTAAACAACGCCCAATCCATATACCGTATCCGTAGGGAATGCGATCACTTTTCCTTTTTTTAATTCATTTGCCACAAGTTCTATTTCCGTTTTCAGATAGCGTATCGTATCCATGCTTCATCGATCCTTTCTAATTTCTATTGTTATTGTATCACAGGTTAGATTCTAAGCGTTAGCAAAATAAAAGAAAAGTCCGAGCATCCTCGGACCCTCACAAGGAGAAACATCATAGATCGAAGAATTCCGCCAGCAGGCTGCGCGGTTTTACTTCTTCGATGCAATGCAAAGGTTTGGCAAGCGTACCGCTCAGGAATTCTCCCTTGCCATCGCCGATCTGAATGTTGAGACGATTGTGTTTCCAGGTAACATGCGCATGCTCATCAACACGCTCAAATACCGACAGATGAGAGCGAATCATGGCTTTTTCGCTGTCCGCATCCAGTCCTTCACATAGTTCCAGATACAGTTGATTGACAGTTTCTTTTACTTCATAGAGGTTATCGCTGCTGCTGTCAAAGTAAATACGGTAAGCAATTTCATTGTTGTCATGGGAAGATACGCGGATGCAGGCACTGCAGAATAAAATGCCTAACAGGGCGATCAAAAGCAAGGGTTTGCGCTTATTTGACCGCGGTGATGCCGCAAAGGTCTTTTCTACATATGCCTCATACTGTATTTGTTCTTGTTCTGTCATCGTCTGTTTCATTCATGCCACTTCCTTTGTATTAGTAGCATTGCCGCTGCTTGTGATTTTATACAAGGAATATGGAAAAAATAAGAAAAAGCAGTTCATAAAATAACTGCCGGTTTTTTAGGAAGTATGATAAAATAGATGAGGAAATGAGGTTTGATTATGAAATATGATGTTTTGATTATCGGTGCGGGACCGGGCGGTATTTTCTCAGCCTATGAGCTGTTGAAACAGGATCCGGCATTAAAGATCGCGGTACTGGAAGCAGGGAATCCGCTTGAGAAACGCCATTGTCCCATCGACAACAAAAAGATCAAGCGCTGTATCGGCTGTTCTACCTGTGCGATCATGAACGGTTTTGGCGGTGCCGGTGCTTTTTCAGATGGGAAGTACAATATTACCAACCAGTTCGGCGGAACCCTTTATGAACACATCGGCAGAGAAGAAGCGCTGTCTTTGATGCGTTATGTCGATGCTTTGAATTTACAATTCGGCGGAGAAGGAACAAAGCTGTATTCGACCGCTAATTCCAGATTAAAGAAGATCTGTCTGCAAAATGACTTGCATCTGCTTGATGCGCAGGTGCGCCACTTGGGAACCGATGTCAATTACATCGTATTGCAGAATCTGTACGCACATTTATCCGAGCATGTGGATTTTTATTTCCGCTGCTATGCCAAACAGATTGAAAAAACGAAAGACGGTTATCGTGTCATTGCCGGCGAGGAATGCTTTGACGCACCGTACTGCATCGTATCGACAGGCAGAAGCGGCAGCAAGTGGATGGAAAGCATCTGTTCTGCATTGGGGATCCATACCAAATCCAACCGAGTAGACATCGGTGTACGGGTGGAACTGCCGGCGGAAGTGTTTTCACATTTGACCGATGAACTTTATGAAAGCAAGCTGGTGTATCGCACAAAGAAATTTCAAGATAATGTCAGAACATTCTGCATGAATCCAAGAGGAGTCGTGGTCAGTGAAAATACAAATGGCATCGTAACGGTAAACGGGCATAGTTATGAGGATCCGTCACGTTATACGGAAAATACGAATTTTGCCCTGCTTGTCAGCAATCACTTTTCCGAACCGTTTAAGGACAGTAATGAATATGGGGAAAGCATTGCGCGCTTATCCAATATGTTAGGAGGCGGCGTGATCGTACAGCGATTCGGTGATCTGATCCGTGGACAGCGTTCTACGGAAAGCCGTATTCGTTCCAGTTTCTTAAAGCCGACACTTTCCGCTACACCGGGCGATCTGTCGCTGGTCATTCCGAAACGTCAGATGGATGACATCATCGAAATGATCTATGCGCTGGACAAAGTGGCGCCGGGTACCGCCAGCGATGAAACGCTGTTATATGGAGTAGAAGTGAAATTCTATAATTTGGAAGTGGAAATCGACGAGAACTTAGAAACCAAACACAAAGGACTATATGTGATCGGTGATTGCAGCGGGGTTACACATTCGCTGTCCCATGCTTCCGCCAGTGGGGTATATGTCGCAAGACATCTTGTGCAGACAAGAAAAGAGAAAAACGAGCAAAAGCATTAAAACAATAAAACCGCAGATCTCGAAAAAGGGGAAGTGCGGTTTTTTCAATTGATTGATTAGAAAGGGAAATCGACGTATCTGCCGATGTAGTCATTATAGGTTCATCTTTTTCAAATAATGGATCACACCGTCCTCATCGCAAGTATCCTCAGTGATATGATTGGCTTGTGCTCTGATATAGCGAGAAGCATTTTTCATCGTAACACCGTGTCCTGCTGCTTCTAACAGCAGTAAATCGTTGCCGTTGTCGCCAAAAGCGATGACCTGTTTCATCTCATAGCCGTATTTTTGACAAATGTATTCCACTGCGTGTCGCTTTGATACATCACTTTTCGTAATTTCGCTTACAAAGGGATTTTCGTAAAAGAATTGATAAGTCCTGCCATAGCGGCGATGAATTGCCGTTTCTAACGCTACGATATGTTTCGGCTTATGAGAGAGAAAGCATAATTTTTGAAAGGAATGCTCGAAGTGCGGTTCTTCCTTTAAGATCTGCATCTGCTCATAGCGGTCAATGCCATGACCGATCTTCGGGTGCAGCTTGCGAAACAGTGGAAACAAATGCTTGGCGATGCGCATGATCCTGCGGATACTGCCGGTCTGTATGAAATAGTAGCCGTCCTCATCATAGAGATAAGTACAGCAGTGCTTGCTTTTGGCAAAACGGATCAGTTCTTCACTTTCCTTTGCACTGATGGGGGTAAAACGATGATAGCTGTTGTCTTTTTTATCATAGATCTCAAAGCCGTTGCAGGCGATGATGATGCCATGGTGTTCTTCGATCTGTAAAGCCTTGGCAACCGGTTCGATTTCATGGATAAAGCGTCCACTGGCAATGACCAAGAGATAGCCTTTTTCCTGTAAACGAATCATTTCCTGAATCGTGGCGGCAGAGAGCTGTTTTTTACTGTCTACTAAAGTATTGTCCAAATCGCATACGATCATGCGGTAAATTTCGTGCATGAAGATCATCCTTTCACATAGGATTATTGTAACGGATAAATGTGGTGCTTGCAAGTAAAGAAGATTGATGTTTTTGCTTTGAAAGGGTATAATGAAAGTAGCAAGACGGGAGGTGTCTTTATGAACAAAAAGTATTTGATTACCATCAGCAGACAATATGGCAGCGGGGGCAGAGAGGTCGGCAAAAGACTGGCAGAACTGCTGGGCGTTCCTTTCTATGACAAGGAACTGATCGAAATGGCAGCGGCGGAAAGCGGCATTGACAAAGAACTGTTTGAAACCGAAGGAGAACGGACGAGCAAAGGCTTTAATTTCTTAGGTGTCATCGGTTATACGCTGGGCAGTCCGGTTGCCGGGTTGAGTGAAATGACGTTGAATGATAGAATGTTTTTGGTACAGAGTCAAGTCATTCAGCAGATTGCGGCAGCAGGCTCTGCGGTCATTGTCGGAAGATGTGCGGATTATGTGCTGCGGGAAGATCCATATTGCATCAATGTATTTATTCACTCTAATTTAGAAAGCAGAAAACGCCGTGCGATTGAAGAATATGGCGTTGATCGCGAAGATGCGGAAGATATTTTGATCAAGACGGATAAACGCCGTGCCAACTACTATAATTATTATACCGACCGAAAATGGGGCAAGGCAGAGAATTATCATATTGCGATCGACAGCAGTCGTTTTGAACTAGAGGAAATTGCGGAAATGATCGCACAGCTGGTGAAATCAAAACAGTAAGCACAGGCTGTGCAAATAGAAAAGAAAGCGGATCTTTACGCCTATTGATTAGGCGCAAGAACCGCTTTTATTTTTCGATCATCTCTTCCAAATGGAAGCTGTATAGATAACTGTGTATGCGATGGTTAGGATAAATCTGATGCAATGCGTCCTCATATGCCTGTAATTGTGCTCGATAATGGGCAAGCAGCGCATCGCCATTCGATACCCGATCGCTTTTGAAATCGATCAAAAGCAGTTCCTTCTCATCTGCCGCTAAAAAGTCTATGACGCCATGCAGCAGCGTATCATCTTGTAAAATGGCAAACGGCGCTTCATAGTAGCGCTTAGGCATCTGCTGTGCCATTTGAAAGAGCGGCTGCTTCGCTAAGGCAAGCAGGGCGTTTTCAATTCCGGTTTGATAAGGAAGCTCCCATTTTTGTGAAACAGCTTGGATCTTTGCGCTGTCCCATGGCAGATCACCCAGCTTTTCTATATAGGCGTGCAGGGCCGTACCATACTGCATGCCCTCGTTTTGTAGCGTGAGTTTTGGCAGGGCATCGCTTTTTTTCGCTGTCGGTGTTTCATAGAAAAGCGGCTGATGTGCATACGCATAAGTAAGCTTTTGAAAATGATCCTGCTGTGGTTTGCTTTGCAGATAGGCTTTTTTCTCTGTTTGCCAGGTCGTGCTGACTGTTTTGGTGAGCACCATGCCGGGTTTTAGATGCGAAGCGCTGCATAACCATGAGGTATAGCCTCTTCGCAAGTAAAGGAAAGGAGAAGTGATCGCAGATCTGGCAAGCCTGCTTTCATCGGTAATGGCGTCGACAATGTGCATTTCATCCTGTGCACGCGTTGTCGCTACATATAAAATGCGCATTTCTTCTTCCAACTCTTCTTTGTTTTTCTTGTGCTCCATCGCCATGCGCATGATCGTATCTTTACGATAACGCATCGGCAATACGATCTGATCCATCGCAATGCCCAATTCATTGTCACAGATCATCAGATCTTTGGATTCCAATGCCGGGAACGTAACGGTTGACCACAAAAAGACGATCTTAAACTGTAAGCCTTTTGATTGATGAATGCTCATGACCCGCACGACATCATCTTCACTGCCGATTGGCAGCGCTTCGGCGCTTTCCTGCTGCTTCAGCGTTTCCACATAGCGCAAAAAGCCGGTTACCCCAAAGCCTTCCTGCCGTTCAAAATCACATGCCATTTCATATAGCAGATCGAGATTGGTCTTTTCCTGTACGCTTGTATGCGCTAAGTAAAAAGCGTTGGTTTCATAGAGTTCATTCAACAGATCTTTCAAGGAAGCGTGCAGGATCGTTTGATGATGCGCAAGGAAAGCAGAAAAGCCGTCACAAGGATGTTTTTGCAAATACGCATAATAGGAATATTCCTGTTCCTGCCGCATGGCCTGCTTCCACTTTGCCAGCTCTTCGAAAGAAACCGCAAATAAAGGCGAAGTCAGTGCGGCGACCAATGCGATATTGTCAAAAGGATCGACACAGGCGCGTAAGTAGGAAAGAATACAGGAAACGCCGTAAGATTCATAGAAGCCGGACTTTGCATCAATAAAGAAGGGAATGCGGTATGCGGAAAAGGCTTTTTTCATCTCTGCCTTGATCGAATTGGAGCGTGTCAGCACGACGAAATCTTTCCACTTGCATCGTTTTTCTTCATGGAGCCTTGCGATCTCTTTGGCGATGTAATCTGCTTTTAACGCCGGGTTGCTGGTCGAAGCGGGGAGCTGCGCCGATAATTCTTTCCACATCAGCTTATGAAAAATGATCGGCTGGTTGTCTTGTAACTGTGCCGGTGTGCCGCCATATGCAATATCTTCCTGATGAAAGGCCGGTGTGAAATCATCGGTATTCATCAATTCCTCATAAAGTGCATTATTGAAGTCGATCAGCAGCTGTTTGGAACGATAGTTGTTTGATAAATAGATGACTTCATCCTGTGCTCCTCGATGTGTGATGAGATCGCGCATGATCGATGGCTTGGCATGACGGAAACCGTAAATGGACTGCTTGATATCGCCCACTCGAAATACATTGTTTCCTCTGGCGATCAAATTCACCAAAACATTCTGTACGTCATTGGCATCCTGAAACTCATCGACCATGATTTCCGCAAACTGCATGCGGTAATCGTTTCGGATCTCCTCATGCTCTTGCAGGATAGAGAGCGCATAACTTTCCATATCGTGAAAATCCATGCCCTGCTGCTGTTTCTTTTTCATCAAAAAGCGTTTTTGATAGGCGCTTGTCAATTCACATAGCTTTCGGATCAACGGGCGCTGTTCACTGATTTGCGCAAACAGTTCTTCCTTGGAATAAAGCTGTGCCAGCAGCCGTTCTTCCAGTTCTTGGATCTGTTTGCGGAGCTGATCATATTCCGGATCGTTTGATTTGTCGGGATTGGCCGGCAGGATCACTTTTGCACAGGCGATCAGCTGCTCCCGAAACAGATCATAGTCCTTTTGGTCTAACGCTTTTTTCATCGCCGCAATGCCGATCTGTTTACTGGTTAATGCAGTACGTTGCTTTTCTGTTACTTCTTCACGATAGGTGAAACGCATGGCGAGGGCATCGTACTGTGCGCTGTAAATACTGAGCTGTGATGTTAAGTAATCGAAAAAAGCCTGATAGATCGTTTCCGGCAGTTCTTGAAAAGAAGTGATCGGCTGATAGTTGTCAATACACATTTGTAAATAAGCCTGTTCATCGACGAAAGAAGATGCGGCTTGCGATAAGGAAAAGATCGCCTGCTTCAGCGCCTCATCATTTTCAGCCCGCGGTGAAAATAACGCACAAAGTTTTTGCATGTCCTCATCGTTTTGCGCCATCGCCTCATGCAGCACCTCTTCACAGGCTTCCTGCTCATAAATGGCAAGCAGGGAAGGATCTAAGATCGTTTCCACCTGCTTTGGTGTTAGATCGGTCACATAATAATACTTTTTCACGATCGATAAACAAAATGAATGGATCGTTGAGATATTGGCGTCGGGAAGCAAAGAAAGCTGCTTGCGGATATATGCGCGTGTTTGTTCATCATCGGCTTCCTGTAAACGGCTTTGCAGCTGCTTTGCCAGTCGTTTTTTCATTTCATTGGCAGCGGCATCGGTATAGGTCATTGCCAAGATGGAAGAAAGCGGGATCTGATCGTCAAGGATACGGCGCATCAAACGCTCTATCAGCACGGTCGTCTTGCCGCTCCCCGCCGATGCGGAAACCAGCACATTTTTATCTCTTGTCGTAATGGCTTTTAACTGTGCTTCATTCCATTTCATGCTGCTTTCCTCCTTTGATGTAAAAATACTCCGGCAGTTCTTCGATCAATGCTTTTAGTTCTCGATTATTGCCCTGATAGCGGCAGATGTCATGATAATGACAGAACAGGCAGGCATCTTTGATCGGTGCGGGCGCGATCACACCGCTCATCATCTGTTTTACGATCGCATCATAGAGCTGCAACAGCACTTCGCTGATCCCTTCCATAGAATAGATCGTGCGTGCCTGTATCGCACCGTCTTTATTTTGGGAAAAACCGTTGATGTGCGTACCGTCATGATCAAGCGCCTCTAAAAATTCACATGTCGTCCAGCCCTTTAAGCCGCTTTTCTTTAATTTATCTCGCAGTGCGTCAGCCTCTTCGTAAACGTGGAAAGCCACCGGTCTGCGTTTGATCTTGCCATAAGGAAAAGGGATGCTTTCATTCTTCAAAGACTGATAATAAGCGCCTGCGACATCTTTTTGAAACTGCTTTTGTGCAACATAGGCATAGGTGAGCAGCTGTAATTGTTTCCCTGATAAGACATTTTGTAAAGAGAGCACTTTGGCACTGCTCTTATAGTCGATGATGCGTAAAAAATGTTCATAAAAGTCAATACGGTCGATCACACCGCTAATACGGATCAAAATGCCTTGATTGGTCGGGATTTCTTCCTCAAAGCGGTGTTCAAAGGCAGCGGGCGCATAGGAAGTCTGTTCTTCCATATCGTCTAACAATCCCAGCAGCACCTGTAAGTTTTGATGCAAACGCTGCAAGATATTGGATAAAAGCACTTCTTTGTTTGGATAAACCTGCATGATTTCCTGTATTTTGCTTTCCAGATAAGGAAGCAGCGCCTCTTCATGCTTGGTATAGGATTTTTGGTAATGACGTGTCATCTGTTCCATGGCATAATGGGATAAGGTACCGATCTTGGCGACATTGAAGCTCACATCCAACGGTTCTTTGATCCCCAGTCCATAGCGCACAAAATAGGAAAACGGACAGTTCACATAGCGTTCAAATGCTGAGATACTTCCCTTTAATATCTGGTCGGGGGCAAATAACTGCCGTGCCGTTGTTTCCCGCAAACAAATTTCTTCTTGCCGTTCATGATCGTGCTGGGATAAAGGATAAAGGACAGACGTCCTATCGGCAAGCAGTTCGATTTCCGGCGCCGCCTCTTGACTTTTTCCCTTAAAATCGCCCTGTGCATAGAACAGATACAGTTCCTGTGCATTATGATGGTGTTTTTCTAATCGTTTCAGTGCATGTGCATAGCGCTGCTCTAAAGCGGGATAAGCAACCTGTTCCATGTAGCTTTCATCAAAAAAGCCTTTTTCTCCGCTGAATGCAGGATAATGTTTCTGATCGCATCCCATGATGATATGTATCGGCGTATGCAGCAGCGGCTTATTGAGGTCGGTTATCATGACCCCCTCATAGTGCTCACAGCGTTCTTGTTTCATAAAGGAATCACATATTGCCAGTAAAAAAGAAAGATCTTCTTTTTCATTCAAATAAGGCATACTGTCCTGCAAGATCGTCTGTATCTGTGGCAAAGCGCTTTGATAGGCGCGGTTTTGGGCAAGCAGATCATAGCAGTGGTGAAACAAAGCAGGCAGATCGTCTTGTTGCAGCGGAGCCAGTTGCAGTAACAATTCTTCCTTGGCAATGCGTGCTTTTTGTTCGATCTGCTTTAATTCTTCCACTTCATAAGCGGAGAGAATATCATCGCTGATCACAGCTTGTTCCATATGGGTAAAAGAATCATGCAGTTCTTTTTCAAAGATGAGCAGATAGGTGCTCAGCGCATGCAGATGCTTGATCGGAAATAAGGAAGCATCCAACAAAGCGAGCAAGTGCGCGCGATTCGGCGTCATGGCATACGTCAATAACAGCACAAACGCCTTCATGCCCAAAGAGGCGCGCTGTTCAAATAAGATGGTATGGGGGATCTGATGCCGGGAAAAGATCTGTTTGATAAAAGGCTTATAGGAATCATCACAAACGGTGATCTGTACGTCTTCTGCCCGATATTGTTTCGTTAAGATAAGGTCGGCGACACTTTCTATTTCCTGCCGTTTATTGATGCTGTGATAAAAATGGAGCTTCGGTTTGTACGCATACCAGTCGATGCGCTTTGCACCTAACGCATACAATGCTTCTATCTGTTGCTGCTGCGTGAAGGAATAGCCGCAGTCTAAAATATAGACATTGCTGAGATCGCGCTTTGTTGATAGCAGCACGTTGCATGAGGTGCTTGCGGGGTCGAGCATGATAGCGAGATCTGCCAGTGCATGCAGGATCAAAGCGAGCTCGCGCTGTACTTCACTTTGGTTAGGCAAGGTGGAAAGGTCAAATGCGAATTGCTCCCGTTTTACTAAAAATCGGTGCACTTCACTTAGAAACGCATAGGTAGGCGCAATCCGTTTTAAGATATGCAAAGCAGGCAGTATTTCTTTGATCTTGTGATAATACTGCCATAAGACTGCGGTTTCATTGACTTCTTTGCCGATCGTTTCTGCTAAAAAGGCCTGCGGGGTTTTCAGGTGCAGGTCAAACAGATTTTTGTGCTGTTTCAACAAGCGGTATTGTAAAAAAGGATGCAGGTAACTCGGTGCAAGAATCGTGGCATTTTCAGGGATCTCATAAAGGTTCATACGGCCGCCTCCTGTCGTTTGCTTCTACTTTATAGTATAGCGTAACTGGCTTCTAAAAGAAAGAAACAACCTGTAAAAACAAATGTAAAAATATGTTGTGAGAAGGACGATATGTATGCGCTCGATCATAAGAAATAAAATTTATAAAAAATACGATTGCGTTATCTGTAAAGATAGAACGCATTGCAGGTTCACGATCATAGATATATGATTAGGAGAAAAAGTGATGCAATGGCGGTTCGTATTTGCCTATGCCGTATTGGTCTTTTTTTGCTTGGCAATCAATGTCTATGATTATTTCTTTTTTAATTCTTTTGAAATTCTTAATATTTTTTAAGAGGGAATCTTTACTTTTTTCTTTTATACTGTAAAAGAAGAAAGGAAGTGATTTTATGAATACCTTTTTCAGTGATACCGACGGGTTGATCGGCTTCTCCCTTTTTGGCTGGCTCCATCTGCTTACCATAGCGGTTTTGATACTGGCAGTTTACTTGCTTTACCGCTTCCGCTTTCGTTTAATGAAGTGGCGTTTTCGTGAACAAATGCGCTATCTCTTTGCCGGTATCATGTTTTTGAATATGACGGTCTATTATGGCTTGAAGCTATATAACGGTATTTGGGATTTTCATGTGCATCTTCCTCTTCATTTCTGCTTCATCAGCGGTTACTTATTCATGTATGCATTGGTCACAAACCGTAAAGAGATGTTTCACTGGCTTTATTTCTTTGCTTTTGCCGGTCCGCTGCCTGCCATTCTTTTACCTGATCTTACTTGTGGATTTGACCGTTTTCTGTACTGGCAGTATTTCATCTCTCATCATTTTTTCCTGATTGCGGTATTTTACTGTTTATTTGTTTTACAGTGGCGGGTGGAGCGAAAAGATATAGTGCCGGCGATCATCAAGGCAAACTTTGTCTTTCTGCTCGTGTTCCTATTCAACCAGCTCTTTCACACCAACTACATCATGACAAGCACTTTGCCTAGTCATATCTTGAGGCTGATGCCTTTTCTTTCTCATTTTCAATCGCCGATCCTTTTGTTGGAGCTGGCAGGAGTCGCTTCTGCATTATTCGCTTACTCCTTTGTACTGCATGATTATAATAGAAGATCAGTGCTATCTTGATAGAGCAAATATTTTGAAAAGCCTGTGCAATCATTTGACACAGGTTTTTATTACGTCTCTTTTTATGCCTTTTTATTGTTTAAGAAAAAAAGGGAAAAACGATAGATTAGCATTCGATACGATACGGATGGCAGATCATTCTGTTTTTTTATGGTACGGACATATGATTTCATAAATAAAAAAAACTTACAAATCTAATTTAGAAGTGTAAGTGATATTCTATATGGTGCCGACTATAGGACTTGAACCTACGACCTACGCGTTACGAGTGCGTTGCACTACCAACTGTGCTAAGTCGGCATTTTCTTTGCCACCTTATTGTAACGCGCATCATTAAAAAAATCAATCAAAAATTTATGCTTTGCAACTATTATGCGCAAATGGAACGTGTTAAAATAAGAAAAACAGGAAAGTGAGGTGGCAGTGTGAAACGAAAAGCAGTGATCAGTATTCTGATTGTTATAGCAGCGATCGGCGTGTTTGCCTTATGGCGCCACAACAGCCGCAATTATAACCGCGTATTAGGCGATAAGGAAATCATCGAAACGCCTGAAACGATAAAGATTGCCACCTATAACATCAAGACGCTGAATCAGGGAGAAGATCTGCATGCGTGCGTACAAGATCTAAAAACGGCGCAGGCTGATATTTTAGTATTGCAGGAAGTGGATGAGAGCGCTTTTCGTTCAAATGAGATGGAAATGGTAAAAGAATTAGCCGCTGCCGCTGACTATCCTTATTATTACTTTTACGAAACGATGTGGATGGTGGACGGTTATTATGGGTTAGGCCTTTTGAGCCGCTATCCGATCCTTTCCGTATCTTCTCATTCTTTGCCTAATGAACTGTTAAAGGAACCGCGTATTCTTGCCGGCGCAAAGATTCAGGCAGGCGAAGAAATCCTTTCTGTTTATCTCACTCATTTAAGTTATAAAGAACGCGACGTCAGATGGGAGCAGATTGACTACTTAAAAGAGGAACTGCAAAATGAGCGTAATACGATCCTCATGGGGGACTTCAATACATTCACCGCCGATGATTTTTTTACCATTGACGGCTATGAACAGATCAATAATGCCGCGGCACCGTTGCTTACATTCCGTGATTTCGGTTTCCCGGACAACATTTTCTATGCCGATCATTTTACCTTGTTAGACAAGGGAACGCTGCAAAGCTCTTTTTCCGATCATAATCTGTTATGGTGTCAATTAAAAATACAGCCCTCCTAGGCAGAACGAAAAAGATTCATGATTCGGATGCGCTTCCTAAAATAGGATCGAAATGATTTTTTGGAAATACTTCAGTTTTATGCGGACCGATGATTCTCTGTCTATCTGCCTTTTGGTATCGCATAGAATTTCGCGTGTAGAGTTACGATGCATAGCTGACACAAAAGGAAATCTGATGTAGATAGAAGCGCTGTTATAAAGCATGTTATAGTAGCAAAGCGTTCAAAAATTACTGTTCATATACCTGATGACTTTTTCTGTTGTTTTCCGGTACGCTTTAGCCGATAAGGAATGACGCGCGGCAGTCCGCTTTCGACTGATTAGCTGCTATCGTTTTATGTGCAGCTATCATTAGGCAATCCGCTTATTCTATGTTAAAATGTAGAGCAGGAAGAAGGATGATAGTATGGATACGATAGCTGCGATTTCAACAGCACTTGATCAAGGAGCCATTTCCATCGTGCGTATGAGCGGAGAAGATGCGATTGCCATTGCAGATACGCTATGCACCTGCTCTTTGCATGATGCGCCAAGTCATACCATTCACTATGGCTATATCAAAGATCCACAAAGCGAAGAAGTGCTGGATGAAGTGCTGATATCGGTATTTCGCGCCCCTAAAACATTTACCAGAGAGGATATGGTGGAGATCAACTGCCATGGCGGTATTTACATCACCAGAAAAATATTGCGGCTTTTATTGGCAAATGGAGCGAGATTGGCGACACGCGGTGAATTTACCCAGCGCGCTTTTTTGAACGGTAGGATCGACCTTACCCAAGCAGAGGCCATCAATGATATGATCGCTGCCGAAGGCGCATCGGAAGCAAAGCTTGCGGTGCAGGGAATCCGCGGCAGCATCAAAAAACTGCTGGATCCTTTTTTAGAAGAGCTGTTGGACATCATTGCACATATTGAAGTGAACATCGACTATCCGGAATATGATGATGTCGAACAATTAACCAATGAGGTGTTGTTGCCGAAGGCAAGAGACTGGGCGCAGAAGATCAATGCGATCTTAGCGCGCGCCAATAGCGGAAAGATCGTAAAAGAAGGGATTTCCACGGCGATCGTCGGACAGGCGAATGTTGGGAAAAGCAGTCTTTTGAATGCTTTGCTGGAAGAAGAAAAAGCCATTGTAACCGATATTGCCGGTACTACACGGGACATCGTGGAAGGAAGCATTCACTTAGGCGCATTTACTTTGCATTTGATCGACACTGCCGGAATTCGGGAAACACAGGATACCGTTGAGAAAATCGGTATTGCGCGTTCACTGAAAGCGATCGAAGAAGCACAGTTGGTGATCGTGGTGCTGGACGGCAGCAAAGAAGCAGATCAGCAGGATCAAGAATTATTGGAAAAGACTGCCGATAAAAATCGCATCATCGTTTATAATAAAAAGGACATCAGCCAAGCGCCTTCCAAAGAAGGCATCTGGATCAGTGCGGCGAACGGCGAGATCGATGCGCTGATCAAAGAGATCCACCGTCGCTATGACGAGCATTTGATCGTATTGAAGGAGCCTTCCTTAGCCAATGATCGCCAGATCGCCTTGATGATGAAAGCGCAGCAGGCAATGGCGCAGGCAATCACGGCAATGGAAGCGGGCATGGAGCTTGATTTGGTGGCGATCGACATACAGGAAGCCTATTCGGCATTAAAAGAAATTCTGGGTGAAGTGCATCGAGAAGATCTGTTAGACGCACTGTTCTCCAATTTCTGCTTAGGAAAATAAACGGTAGGATCAAAAGACGCATGCGCAAACATACAGCAAGAGCAAAGGAGGAATAGGATGAAACTGGTAGATTCACATGTGCATCTGGCAAGCGATGGTTTGTATGAGGACGCAGAGGAAATCATCGCCAATGCACAGGCGGCAGGAATCGTTAAGATGATGGTGATTACTTTGAATCCGGAGGAATTTCAGCGGGCAAAGCAGTTAAAAGCAAAGTATCATGATCTGTTAGATATTGCTTACGGTCTTTTTCCCAGCGATCTGCACGAAATGACAGAGGCGGACTGGAATGCGTTTTATGCGATCACGCAAGATGAGGATGTCAAGGCAATCGGTGAGATCGGTTTAGACTATCATTGGGATAAGGAACATGCACAGTTACAAAAGGAAGGGTTTATCCGCCAGATCAAGCAGGCCCAAAAACTGCAAAAACCGATCATCGTTCACAGTCGGGAAGCGATGCAGGATACGATTGCTATCATTCAGAACCATCTGCAAGGAAAAGGCTTGATGCACTGTTACAGCGGCAGTGCCGAGAGTGCGAAAGTGCTGATGAAAGCAGGCATGGATATTTCCTTTGCGGGGCCGATCACTTACAAAAATGCAAGAGCTTTGGTAGAAGTGCCGCCGGTCGTACCGCTCGATCATATTCTGGTGGAAACGGATGCGCCTTATTTAACGCCGCATCCGCATCGCGGCAAGCGCAATGAGCCGCGCTATGTCACATATACGTTTGAAAAGATCTGCGAACTGAAGCATTGCGACAGCGAAGCGCTGTCTGAGGCAGTTCTCGCAAATTATAAGCGTTTATTCGGTTAGTGTTTCTGTGATCCATAAACGACGAAAAAAGTTTTCTGTCTTATTTGAAACGAGGAATAGGAGGAATGGGGATGTCTTTAGAGCGGGTGATTCATTATTTTGAACAGTTTGATATAGCAGATCGTATCTGCGTGCTGTCTGACTCCAGCGCCACGGTCGCGTTAGCAGCGGCGGTGATCGGCTGTGCGCCTAAGGAAATTGCCAAGACCATGTCCTTTTTAGTAGAAGGGAAGCCGCTTTTGATCGTAACCGCAGGTGATGCGAAAATCGACAACCGCAAATATAAGGCCTGTTTTCAGGTAAAAGCGAAGATGATCCCATCAGATCAAGTGGAAAAGCTGATCGGTCATGATGTCGGTGGCGTTTGTCCGTTTGGCATCAACGACGGAATCGATGTATATTTAGATGTCTCGCTGCGGCGATTTACAGAAGTTTATCCGGCTGCCGGAAGCGCCAACAGCATGATCAAGATGACATTGCCTGAATTGGAACGATATGCACAGGCAAAAGAATGGGTCGATGTTTGCAAGGACTGGAAAGAAGCATAACGATCATTTCATGTAAGCGCAAGTGCGTACAACGAATTGTTTTGGATACGATCAAAAGATAAAAGAAAATGCAGGCACGAAATTTTGCTCGATTGCCTGCATTTTTTATGAATGTTTTAGGATAATGTTTCTTCATCTGCCGCGAAATGGATCCCGGCCTTTACTCTGGCTTCATACAATACCTCAAATACCGCCAATGAGTTTTCCAATTCCCGATAACATGCGTCTAGATCTCCCTGCTTCATCATTGAAACAAATGCTTTTACCTCATAGTACAAGCCCGGCATGATCTCCTCTGTTCCGATATTTGTCTGTTTTTGTTTCAGGTTAAGCATGACCTCCTGTAATAAAGAAGTCGCACCGTTTACAAGCAGATAGCCATTCTCACCCTGAATCTGGGTATAATTCGCCGCTTCACAGTTTTTACAGGCGATGCAGACAGCCTGAAAGTCCGGATAAGTCAAAAGCAGCACGCCTGCAGTATCGATCCCGTTAGCAGCAAGACTTGGCTCATAGCGAACTTCCTGCGGTTTTCCAAACAAACCCATCACAAAATGAAGATTATAAATATTGAGATCCATCAGCGCACCGCCGGAAAAAGCAGGATTGAAAACATTAGGATTTTCCCCGGCGAGAAACTTGTCATAGCGGGAGGAATACTGTGAAAAATTACACTGTACCATGCGAATCTTCCCCAGTTGTTCGACATATTCCCGGATGATTTGATAGTTTGGCATATGTCTGGTTACGATTGCCTCAAACAAAAACAAACGCTTTGCTTTTGCGACCTGGATCAAATGCTTTAATTCCTCTACAGTAGAAGTAAACGGCTTTTCACAGATCACATGCTTCCCCGCCTGCAATGCTTCCAGCGCATAATGATAATGCAGTGAATTAGGCGATGCCACATAAACCGTATCAATCTCCGCATCTTTCAACATTTCCGTAAAATCCGTATAGACCTTTTCCACATGATATTGATCTGCCAGCTTTCTGCCGGTCGTTTCTTTCCTGGAATATACGGCGACACACTTCGCACCTTCATTTCGTTCCACAGATGTCAAAAACCATTCTACGATAAAACCGGTTCCCACTGTTGCGACTTTCATATGTTTCACGCTCCTTGCCTATACTATATCATAATCACAGCCAATCATGTACTTATTTTCGCTTTTCTGTGAAATCATGTATAATATTGGTAATCAATAGGGAAAAGCAGGTGATCAGATGTTTGTAAAGTATCAGGAACCGGAAGTCATGCGTGATCCGATCCACGACTATATCCATATTTCTTATCAGGTAATATGGGATTGCATCAATGCCAAAGAATTTCAAAGGCTGCGCCGGATCCGTCAGTTGGGCGGCAGTTTTCAGATCTTCCATACTGCGGAGCATTCGCGGTTTTCCCATTCGGTCGGTGTTTATGAGATCGTCAGAAGAATGATTGCGGAAGTGAAAGGTCTAAAAGAAGAATTAAGCGAATATGAGCAGGTAACGGTCATGCTGGCAGGCTTGTTGCATGATATCGGACACGGCCCTTATTCCCATGTATTTGAAACCATCAGCCATTGCTCGCATGAGCGTTTTACGCAGCGTATCATATTAGAGGACAGTGAGATCAATGCCATCTTAAAAAGCGCGCATCCCGATCTTCCCAAAGATGTCGCAAGTGTGATTTCCTACACGCATCCCAATGAACTGCTGAATCAGTTGGTAAGCGGACAGTTAGATGCAGATCGCATGGATTATCTATTGCGCGACGCTTATTTTACCGGTACGAGCTATGGACGTTTTGATATGGAAAAAGTGCTGCGGGCAATGACGATCAAGCAGCATCGCTTAGTCGTAAAAGAAAGCGGCATCTATGCGGTCGAAAACTATATCATGGCGCGTTATCACATGTATTGGCAGATTTATTATCATCCGATCTCACGAAGCTTTGAGGCAGTGCTGACTTTGTTTTTTAAGCGCATGCAGGTATTGTATCAAAAAGATCCTGCTAATCTTTCCGGCACCGAACTGTTTTTTCCATTTCTGAAAGCGGAAGAAATTTCGATCGACGATTTCTTTTTCATGGATGAAAGCAGCGTGCAGTATGGGTTCCATGTACTTACGAAAAGTGAAGATGAGATTCTTGCGGATCTGGCAGGGCGCTTATTAAATAGACATTTATTTCGCTATGAAACATTAACGGAAAGCCGTATTCCGATGATCAAAAAAGAGCTTGCGGAAAAAGGCTTGGATCCGGACTATTATTGTTATTTCGACCGCGCTATCCAAAAACCTTATCAGCCGTATCGCAGCGAAAACGGTCATAACATTTGGGTATGGAAAGCAGATGGCAGCATCGTGGAACTGTCGCAGGTTTCCTCTATTGTCCATGCCATCGCAAAAGCAGACATCAAAGAAAATCGCCTGCTGTTTTATCCATAGGAGAGAGGCAGAAAGTATCTGTAAAATAAAGAAAGCGTAGGAAAAGCTTGTATGATCGCATTTCTTGTTTTGAAAGCGTTATGATAGTATGCTATAATAAAACAGACGTTTGAAAGGTAGAGATAGAAATGAAAGATTTATTTGCGATGTTATGTATTCGTTTTGCGAAGCGCAATACGCCGGTTCGTAAAAAGAATTTTTTGAAATGGATGATGGAAAACTGCAAGCAGATGAAAGTGAAGCACAAGGTGGATGAAAAAACGGAAAAGCGCATGACTTCCACCAATCTGATCTGCGGGGATCTGAAACATGCGGATGTGGTGTTTGTGGCCGGTTACGATACGCCAAGCAAAGTGTATATTCCGGGTTATCAGTACTATCCTTTTGATGAAAAGAAAGATCATAAGATGGAAATGCTTTCTTTGGTCATTCAGCTGTTGATGTCGTTTATCGTATTGATCGCACTGTTCTTTTTGATCCGCGGCTGGAGCGGCTACAATATTTGGCTTAAGATCGGCTGTGTGATCGGTTCCGCTGTTTTGCTGGTGGCGGCGTATCTGTTTGGCAAAGGGGCTGCCAATAAATACAACTTTAATAAAAACAATGCGGCGTTAAGCGTAGCGATGACGTTGTTAACGCAGTCTGTTGATAAAAAGTATGAAAATGTGGCATTCGTCTTTACGGATTTCTCAAGTGCTTCTTTTATGGGCTATCGCCAGTTGTCACAGATGCGGGAGATTTCCAATAAGAATATCGTGATCTTAGATTGTATTGCGAGCGAAGGAGAATTGTTTGCGGCTTATAACAACGGCGGGAAAGAATGCGCAATGTCGTTAAAGCAGATCGACGGAGATATTCAGACTTTGGATTATACCGATGCGGCAGGGGTATTTGGCTTATTCAGAAAGCTGACCTATGTTACCAGCGGAAAAAAAGTGGACGATCGTCAGGTTGCGATTGCACATACGCGTTCCCGCAAAGATTCCAAGGCTGATTTTGATCGGATCGAAAAAGTATATCAGTTCTTGCTTGCCTATATGGACCAGTTGGGAACTGCACCGAAAAAATAAGAGATGAAAAGCATGTGCTGAAAAGGCATGCTTTTTTTAAGCTGTGAAGAATAGGTTGTATAAGGGAAAGGCAGCTGCACATATGAAAAAGAGATCCTTAAAACGTGTGTAAAAATCATCTGCTCAAGTGCTTTTTATCGGTAATTGTGTTATACTGTTTGACGTAATGAAAGAGGCGATCATATGGAAATGAAAAGAAACAGTCCGTGCTGGTGCGGCAGCGGACTCAAATATAAAAACTGTCATGAAAAATTTGATGAGAAAATGGCATATTACGCAGCCAAAGGCAATATTATGCCGGATCGCAGCTTGATCAAAAATAAAAAAGATATCATCGGCATCAAGAAAAGCGCGGCAATCAACAACGGTGTGCTGGATCTGATCGCAAGCAAGATCAAGGCAGGTATGAGCACGGCTCAGTTGGACCAGCTCGCCTATGACTATACCGTTTCGCATGGAGCCATTCCCGCGCCGCTTGGATATGGCGGTTTCCCAAAAAGCATCTGTACTTCGATAAATGATGAAGTGTGTCATGGGATCCCCGATGAATCCATCATCTTAAAAGAAGGCGATATCATCAATGTCGATGTATCGACCATTTATCATGGCTATTACAGCGATGCTTCCCGTATGTTCATGATCGGAGAAGTCAGCGAAGAAGCCAGAAAACTGGTCGAAGTAACAAAAGAATGTTTACAGATCGGAATTGCGGCAGTTAAGCCATGGGGGCATGTCGGTGATATCGGTGCCGCTATTGCCGAACATGCACATAAACACGGATATAGTGTCGTGCGCGATTTTGCGGGGCATGGTGTTGGCAAGGAGTTTCATGAAGATCCGATCGTATCACACATCAATGTCAAAGGAACCGGCATGATGCTGGTACCGGGCATGGTCATTACCATTGAACCGATGATCAATGCGGGAGACTGGCATCTTTATATTGATGCCGATAATGGCTGGACCTCTTATACGAAGGACGGCAGCCTTTCCGCACAGTGGGAACACACGATTTTAATTACGGAAAAAGGCGTAGAAATCATTTCACAGTAAGAGGAAAACAGACAAAAAGGGAGCAGATCAGACAAAATTTGCTCTTTTTTTCATAAAATCTACATAAAAAATGCGTTTGGTATCCCTTTCAATGAAGAAATACTTTGAAAATAAATACATTTGATTAAAAAAGTGTTATAATAATCCATATATGAGAGGAGAAAATCATATGGAAAAATTTACGATGGAAGATTACAAAGCACGTCTACAATCTAAAAAACAGGATGCTCACAATAAGGAATGGTTATACATTGAAGTGAACGCAAAAGATTTGATCGAAGAATATGAGCCGGGTGTTAAAAATTTGAATGCGGCTTGTAAGGCAATGCTGAGTGAGATGCTGGAAGGGGATTACTTTGTAGTAGAGCCGAAAAGCAAATCGAAATGTGCTTATGCTTTGACGATTCGCTACTATGTGGATAACTTAAGCCCGGAGCGCAGAACATACGCAGAAGCAAACGCATAACCGAAAAAAAGCAGGTGTGGATAGGGAAATTCCTTATTGCACTTGTTTTTTTATTGATAAATGGAAAAGCGATCATTTTAGCGTGAGCGATATGGCAAAGGCAGAAAAGGAGCGGTAGGATTGCAACAGCGGTAAAAATTAAGAAAATACTGATGAAAATATGGATTTGAAATGGCAATGATAAAAATTTTGTTATAATTTTGTTGGGATAAATCTGTTATAATGGAGAAGCGTTCAATGTAATAAAAAGAAATGATAAAGAGAACAGCGTTTTTATGACAATGGTGTTTCTAATAAAAAAGAGGAGGAAAGTGTGATGGAGCGAATTACCAGTTTTTGCATCGATCATGACCGGTTAAAGAAAGGCTTGTATCTTTCTAGGATCGATGGGGATGTCGTTACGTATGATATGCGCATGTGTGTGCCGAATCAAGGTGTCTATTTAGAAAATGCAGGACTTCATACGTTTGAACATCTGCTTGCGACTTATGTACGCAACAGTGTATATCGAGATCAGGTCATCTATGCGGGACCGATGGGATGCCGTACCGGTTTCTATTTCTTATGTCGGGATCGTGTCAGCAAGCAGGAAGTGATCGCTTTATTGCAAGCGGCATGCGCGTTTATAAAAGACTTTGAAGGGGAAATTCCCGGAGCGTCCTGCAGCGCCGAGTGCGGAAATTATTTAGACCATGACTTACAACAGGCAAAACGCTATGCGCAGGATTATTTGCAAGTGATTCAGGCATGGAAACCGGAAGATATGATATATGAGGATAGTGACAAAGCATTGTAATTGATCATAATATCAAGTAAAATGAAATGGTAAGAAAAAGGACAGGAGGATATCATGAAGGTACTGGTAATCGGAAAAGGCGGACGGGAACATGCGATTGCTCATGCCGCGAGCAGAAGTAAAAAAGTAACAAAGGTATTTGTGGCGCCGGGGAATGTCGGCATGTGTGATATTGCCACATGTGTGCAGGTAAGCGATCAGGATGTGGCAGGATTAGTAGCGTTTGCGAAACAGGAACAGATTGATTTAACGATCGTCGGACCGGAGGCAAGTCTTTCACTTGGTGTTGTCGATGCGTTTCAAGAAGCGGGATTAAAGATCTTTGGGCCAAGCAAGGCGGCGACCCAGTTAGAAGCAAGCAAGGATTTTACGAAACGGCTGATGGCGAAGTACCATGTGCCGACGGCTGCCTATGCGACATTTGCACATTATGAGGAAGCGGCTGCTTATGTCAAGAAACAAGGGGTGCCGATCGTGATTAAAGAAGATGGCTTAAAGGCAGGGAAAGGCGTTACCGTGGCAATGACGATGGAAGATGCGTTAGAGGCTTTAGATATTGCTTTCGCCTTACCGCAAAACAAAGTCGTGATCGAAGAATATTTGGAAGGATTTGAATTTTCGCTGCTTTGCTTTGCATGTGGAACGACGCTGATTCCGATGGAAATCGCACAGGATCATAAACGCGCCTATGACAATGATGCAGGTCCGAATACGGGCGGTATGGGCGTCTATTCACCGGTCAAAAAGATTACCAAAGAAATCGTGGAAGAAACGATGCAGACAATCATGTATCCGGTAGCGGAAGCGATGGTAAAAGAGGGGTGTCCGTTTACCGGTTTCTTATATGGTGGGCTGATGCTTACCAAAGAGGGCGTCAAGGTAATTGAATTTAATGCTCGTTTCGGCGATCCGGAAGCGGAAGTGATCTTGCCGCGTTTAGAAAGTGATTTTATAGAAGTGATCGAAGCGGTCATGGAACAGCGGGAAATGGAACTGCAATGGGATCCGCAGGTTACATTAGGCGTTGTGCTGGCAAGTACGAACTATCCGGCATCATCCACCAAAGGCGCTGTGATCAAAGGCTGTGAAGAAGTGGAAGAACTGCTTTATCACATGGGAACGGATGAGAAAGATGGGCAGCTCATTACTGCCGGAGGCCGTGTATTGATCGTTGTAGGGAAAGGCGATACTTTGGAAGAAGCATATGAGAAAACCTATGCGGATGTAAGAAAGATCAAAAGCGATGCGCTGTTTTATCGAAACGACATCGGTAAAAAAGATATGGCTGAAAAGTAAAGAGCTGAATAATGAAAGGTCTGTGAAAGCAAAAGTGAATTGCAACGCAGACCTTTTTTGTATGCTGAACAAAAGAAGAAACAGAAATAAACGAACTGTGCACATAGCGGCCTATAGCATAAGAAGTTTTGAAAAAAGATAGGCAAATATCTCTAAACTTGTTATAATATGTTTGCGATTATTATGACAAGTCAGAAAGAGAAGGAGATCAGCCATGAACGGTTTTCAAGATAAAGTAAAAGAAGCGATGCAAAATAAAACGGTTGTGCCATTAGAGGCATATCCGCAAACCATTAAACGCAGTGTTTATTTTCGTATCTTGCTTGATGGTAATGCCATTGCGAAGCAGGATCATCATTTCACTCAAGCATTATATTGTTCCATGCATCTGTTTGCACTGATCGAATCGCAGGATCAAGCGTATATGAATTTAGAACAAGACGAAATCCCGCTCACACAGGATATTTATGAGGATATATTGAAAACAGTAGCACAGGGGAATCGTCGTTTTTGCTATTTTGCATGGAAAAATGCACTTATTTCCATAGTGATGGGGCTTATTGTTTATTGGGGCATCGTTTATGGATTGGACTATAGTTGGCAGATCGCTGCGCCATGTGGGATCATCGTGCTGCTGTTAGATCTATACGCAAATGGGAAAACCAATGAAACGAGATATCAAAAGAAAATGGTCAAACACTTTGAACGACAAGTGGACCGCAATCTTTTGCAGATCAATCAGAAATATCAAAAACAAATACAAAATAAAATACGGAACTGTCACGCAATAGATCCATTCAAGTAAGCAAAATGAATCTATTTAGCAGGAGCAGTTCTTTTTTTCTAAAAATAATTGACATAAATGATATAACAAGTTATATTATAGATATAACAAGTGTATAGGAGGTGTTATTACATGATAAAGTATGACATTCATGCTCACATGGGAAAAACAAGCTCCGGCGAGCAGAATGACGCAGATGGTCTCATTGCCGATATGGAACGCTATGGCATTGCGATCACCGGCATCAGTTCTTTATCCGGTGTGGACAACCGCGTGCAAAACGATCTGGTCTATGAAGCGCATTTACGCTACCCGGGGCGTATTTATCCCTATGCGTTCATCAACCCCAAAGCTGCAGATGCACATCGGGAAATCGATCTTTGTTTAGGGGAGCGTGGCTATAAAGCAGTAAAGTTCATGCCTTGGAAAAGCGGCTATTATGCCGATAATACACCGCAGATCGACGAGATGCTGGATCATATCGAGCAGTATGGCGTGCATGTGCAGGTACATGTCGGAACCAGTCCATTATGTACGCCGTTTGTTTGGATCCGTTATGCCAAAAAACATCCGAATCTACGTTTTCTGTTTACGCATATGGGCTGCCGTGAATTTGGCTATAGTGTAATGGAAGCCGTTAAAGATGTTCCTAATATTTATTTAGAAACATCGGTGATTTATGAAAGAGATGTTTTGACAAAAGTAAAAGATGCGGTCGGCGCAAAAAGGATCGTATTCGGTACGGACTGGCCGTATAAGTCAGTCGCATGCGAAATTGAAAAAATCTATCAGATGGGATTTAGCGAAGAAGAACTGGAATATGTATTCCATAAAAATGCAGAGTCACTTTGGAAAGTGCAGAAAGGATCATAATTTATGAATATCAATGTTTTTCGAATTGATGATCGCCTGATCCATGGGCAGATCGTCACGAAATGGATCAAAGAAGCAAATGCGAAAATGATTATCGTCGCAGATGATAAAGCAGCTGCTGACAAGACTCAGCAAATGATTTTGAAGTTTGCGGTACCATCAGGCATCAAGCTGGAGATCTTAAATAAAGAAGCTGCGGTCAATCGGGTAAGGGAAGATCACAGTAATGTGAATGTGCTGATGCTGGTAAGGAATCCGAAAGAAGCCAATGCATTGATCGAAATGGGACTGCCGATCAATCAAGTGATCATCGGCAATATTTCAAATTCTAAATCGAGTGTCGGCAGAGTAAAGCTGCTGGATTATATCTATGTAGAGCCTGATGATGTAGAAGCGATCAAAGCGATGCATGCAAAAGGCATTAACTTGGAGGTAAAAGCAATTCCAGAGGAGCGCGCCAAGGATCCACTGGAATTGATAGCCAAAAAATACGCATAAATCAAAGTGAAAGGGAGGTAATGATATGAACTTATTTATGCAGGCACTATTGACGTCCATCGTTACTTGGATCGGTTTTTTGGATAAAGCGTTTTTACATACGTTCTTATATCGACCGATCGTAATCGGACCGTTAGTAGGATTGGTTTTCGGCGATCTGTCAATGGGATTACAGGTTGGGGTATCCGTTGAACTGATGTTTCTGGCTGTTATTTTTGTGGGCACGGCTATTCCGCCTGATGAAACGATCAGCGCGGCTTTGGCAACAGCGCTTGCGTGTGCGACGGGCAGTGCCGAAGTGGGGATCGCAACTGCTTTGCCGATCTCGTTTGTCGGACAGATTTTCCGGCAGACACGTAATTCTACTATTTATGAGTTTACCCAACGCATGGTAGATAAGGCGGCTGCGGAGGCAAATCCACGCAAGGTCGTGCTGTGGACCTCCATTATTCCTTCTGTTTTTGAATATCTGTTTTTCGGTCTTCCGACATTTGTCGGCGTGTATTACGGAGCCAGTTATGTGCAGGCATTCATCGACTTTATTCCGGATTGGCTGATTTCCGGTATTTCTGCAGGCGGTGGTCTGCTTGGTGCGGTCGGTGTTGCTTTGTTGCTTGGATCGGTAAAAGATAAGAGTGCATGGCCATACTTCTTAGTCGGCTTTATATTCGCTTCTTATTTGGGCATCAATATGATCGGTATTGCCTTGATTGCAGTGATTTGCGTGGCGATGAATTACTATGCGGACAAACGTAAGAATGATGAAACAGAGATAGATGAAGCTTATGAAGCAGAACCGGTTGATACTTCTTATCGGGTCATTACGAAAAAAGATCTTTGGCGTACATTCCGCTATGCCTTGGCGATCGAGAGCGGAAACTGCACGACCCGACAGGAAGCAGATGGTATTTTACAGGGTATGATACCAGTCTTGGATAAAGTGTATGAGGATAAAAGCAAACGTGCTGAAGCATATCAGCGTCACTGTGAACTGTTCTTGACAGAGGGACGCATGGCATCGATCTGTATCGGTATCTCTTGCGCGATGGAAGAAAGTAATGCAAAGGTCGGCGATATTGATGTAGATTCGATCAATGCGATCAAAGTTGCGCTGATGGGACCATTGGCAGGCGTTGGTGATTCTTTGTTACATGGGACACTGCGCCCGATCATGGCGGGTCTGGCATGCTCGATGGTTACGGCAAGCGGTTATACCAGTGCGATCGGACCGTTTCTGTTCTTTGCGGTCATGACCATTGTTGGCATGGCGGTACGTTATTTCGGTATCTTTAAGGGATATGAAGGCGGTCTTGCACTGGTGGCTAATCTGCAAGAAGGCGGTATGCTGGATCGCTTGACCAAATATGCCGGAATCGCCGCATTTACGGTCTGTGGCGGCTTCATTTCTTCACTTGTATATGTCACACTGAACGTGTCTTATACACAAGGAGAAACTGTTATCGCCCTGCAGGAAGTGCTGGATGGATTGATGCCGAACCTGATTCCGCTTCTCTATACGCTGCTGATGTACTGGCTGATCGATAAGAAAAAAGTCAATATCATCTTGCTGATGTTTATTACGATCTTGCTGGGCGTTGCCGGTGTTTATGTAGGCATAATGTAAAAGAAATAGATTGGAGGGACTTTATGATGATGATCGATTTTCACGCACATCTAGATCGTGATCCGCTTACCAAAGAATATAAAGTAGCGGAGCTGTTAGAAGACATGAAAGCAAACGGTATTACGAAACGCGTTGTTTCTACCTTTTACGGTGCGTCGATCGCCGATGCAAACGATGAGATCATAAGACTTGTAAAAGCATACCCAGATCAACTAATCGGATGTGCGGTCATCAATCCGAAGCTGGATGATGCGGTTGCGGAAGCAAAGCGTGTTGCCGCATGCAAAGAAATCAGAATGATCGAATTTAACTCTTTAGAGCATGGGTATCGCCCAGAGAAATTCCGTTATCATATCGATCCGATTCTGTCAATTTGTGAAGCACATCATCTGATCGTGAAAGTATTTTGCGGACAAGGCTTTTATACCATGCCGGAACAATGGGTGTATTATGCACAGCGCTTTGAAAATGTTACTTTTGTGATCGAACATATGGGAGGCAGTGATTATACCTATGGTACGATCGAACTGTTAAAAGAGGGGAAATTGAAAAATCTGATGTTGGAAACCTCTTATGAAACAGAAGTTCCCGCATTAAAGAAGGCCTTTCGTGAACTTCCTTCCGATTTATTCTTATATGGTTCAAACTATCCTGATAATTTTACAAAGCTTTCCATCATGAAATATGATCATCTGGAATTAGCTGATGAATTAAAAGAACGGATGTTTTATCGAAACGCTGCCGATTTATTAGGAGAGTAAATATTGGGGAGCAGTGCTCCCCTTTTATGATAAGGAGGACATTATGGTAGATGTACATGAAGCACGTGCATGTTTAGCAACGGCGTCATTATGTGATTTTGATGATATTGTAAGCGGTCGTGTGCTTGGTGCGAGCAGACATATCCAGATGATTTTGGATATGTATGTAAAAATTGCGGAAGCAAAGGAACGAAAGCAGGCAGAAACTGCTATTGCAACGGTAGGCACTTACTTTAAGGAAACGCGGGGCAAATCCAGTTATGCCATCGTTCTTGCATTGAAAAATGTGGAAGCAAAGATCAAGGCAAACGAAACGTCTGATTATGCACAAGCGGTAAAAGAGGCACAACGTGCTTACTTTCGGGAAGCAGATGAACATTTAGAGAAAATTTTGCGCTATGCGGCTAGACTGTTGATGCAGGCAGACAGTGTGATGCTGTTTGATTATTCCAGCACTGTAGAAAAAGCGTTGGTGCGGGCAGAAAAGAAATTAGATGTGTATATACCGGAAAGCAGAGTGATAAACGGTGGTTATCCATTTGTAAAAGGAATGGTGGAAGCAGGACATCATGTGCATTTTTTAGCTGATGCGGCGATGTTGAGCGTTCTAGATCAGGTTGATATGGTTTTTATCGGTGCAGAAACATTTTATCCTGATGGCACGGCATTTAATACGGTCGGTTCAGATATGTTGGCAGAACTTTGCGCTTTGCATCATGTGCCTTATTATGTTTTGACACCGCTTCTAAAAGGAGATGTACGAGCCACCTACGGTATTTATAAAGAACCGCTGACCAGTGATCTGCAAGAGCGTATTGCAAAGGACTGGGACGAAGATCTGAAAGATCATGTTGATTTTCTTTCCATGGAACTGGTCGCTGTCAAACCGGAACTGATCACCGGCTATATCTGTGAGAAGGGTATTATAAAAGCAAGCGATTTATTTACTTTTGTATATAAGGAGGAAGAGTATGTTGGATAAGAAACAATTTCCATTGGCGCTTGTCATGATCCAGCCGCCGGCAATGCCGGGAAGTTATCTGAATCAGGGAGAATCATTTGACTCGATCAGTGCATATGTCATGAAAGAAGCAGAAATGATCGTTGAAATGGGATTTGATGGTTTTATTTTACAAAATATGCATGATGGCCCGATCGCACAGCAGGCGAGATGTGAAACAACAGCTTTCATGAGCGTATTGGCAGAGCGTTTGAAACAGACTTATCCGGATAAAGTGTTAGGTATTTTGGTAAATTGGGATGGTGTTTCTTCTTTGGCGGTGGCAGCGGCAGCACATGCGGATTTTGTAAGGGTCGAGCATTTATATACCGGTGTCAGTGTCGATCTGGGAGGCTTTATGTTTGGTCAGTGCGCGGAAATACTGGCTTTGAAAAAACGCCTCCAAAGTGAAGTGCCGATCTATGCTGATGTACAAGAAGTGAATGCGAATTATGTATGTCCAAGCCCAAAACCGCAGGCAGCGAGATCGATCGTCAAAAGCGCTTATGCGGACGGCGTCTTCATGAGCGGGAAAACAACAGAAGAGAGTTTAGCGCTTATTGAGGAAACGCGGCGCTTGTTGCCGGATACACCAATCTTTTTAGGGGGAGGGGCAACCGGCGACAATATTTTTGAATTGTTGAAATATTATGACGGCGTATCAGTCGCAACGTGGATCAAAAACGGCGATATGCGCAATCCGATCGATCCCCAGCGGGCAAAGCAATTTTTAGAGGCATGTAAAAAAGCAAAACAGTGGCGTGAAACGCATGGTAAAGGAGCGAAGATATGATTGGAGTTATTTTATGCACCCATTCTGATTTAGCGGATGGTCTGCAACATGCGGTCGAGATGATTGCCGGGAAGCAGGAGCATTTTGACAGCATTTGTTTTTATAACGGTGATTCTTTGGAAGGACTGGAGAAACGCTTAAAGGCAGTAGCTGCTGTTTATGAAGCAAAAAAGATGCCGTATTGTTTCATCGTTGATCTTTATGCGGCAACTCCCTTTAATACCGCTTTGAAGATCGCTTTAGAAAGCGGCGCTCCGGTGATAAGCGGTGCTAATTTACCGCTTCTTTTGGATCTGTTGCTTAGTAGAGAGGCATATGAACAACAAGATCTTCAGGAATTTTTATGCAGTTCGATGGAGCGGGTGCAGGAAAGTATGCAGGTAATTGATCCAAATCAGCTCTCTGCATGATGAAATTACAAAAAAATCGCTCAAAAAGAGGGATTTTTTTGTATGTTTTATAAAAAAAGCACAAGCATAAATTGGAAATAATGGTAAAATAAGGATGGAGGTAATATCATGGAAAATAAGCAAATGCCTTTATATATGGTCGTATATGAAGAGTTAAAGAAAAAAATAGCAGATTCTACTTATCCCGTGGGAAGTTACTTCCCATCAGAAACAGAATTGCAGGAGATATATAAGGTAAGTAGAATTACCGTTAGACGTGCCTTGGCCGATCTTGAGCATGATGGATACATCAAAAAGATCAAAGGCAAAGGAGCTGTGATCTTGCCGAAGAAAAAATATTCTGATCTGTATGAGCTGACCGGCTTTGCCGAAGATGCACAGCGCAATGGCGATGAACCGACTTCGATCATACTGAAATGTGAAACGCAGCCGGCTTCGATCATGGTAGCTGCCTTTTTGCAAATTGAACCCAATGAAGATGTATATTATCTGAAAAGGCTGCGGCTGCTGAATGGCAGGATCTCCGGTATTTTTGAAACTTATATTACCAAACGTCTGGGGTTTACCATTGATACGGAAAAATTTGGGGCGACTACTTCTCTATATGATTTTTATGAAAGCTGCGGTGTGCATATCGACACAGCGACAGAAACGATCGAGGCGATCATGACGACCCCGCAGATTCGCAAAGATATGTTTTTAGATAAAGATGAACCGATTTTTTATCGGGAGCGTATTACCTATAATGATTTGAATATCCCTATTGAATACTCGAAAAATTATTATAAAGCAAATGGCTATAAATATGTAGTAAGAATGCATCGGGGATTAAAATAAGATGGATCGTGATGAAACAAGCAGATGCGTTTTGAAATGGATCTCATTGTTTATGATGATTCATTTTTTATATTGATCTGCGGGAAGAATAGAAACTAGGGATGGCTTATCTTATATTATCCATCATGAAGAGGCATGCGGGCAGGAGCGTCTTTTGTATTTGTTTCATGTAAGCGTTTATGATAATGAGGAGAGAAGCGTAAAAAGAAAAGAACAGACGCGTATCATGCGTCTGTGTGGGAACGGATATAATTTAATAGACCGCCTTCTTTTAGTATGGCGATATCATGTGCGCTTAACTGGTGGGTGCAGGTATAAGCCGTTTTTTTGGTTGCATTATATACCACAAAAGGCTGTCCTTCTTTTAATTGGGAAAGATCATGAAATTGCAGTTCATCTAATTCATCAATGCTTTCAAGATCTTCCGCTTTGGTAAACAACAACGGCAAAATACCGAAGTTGATCAGGTTAGCATGATGAATACGGGCAAAACTTTTCGCAATGACCGCCTTGATGCCCAGGTACATCAAAGCCAGCGCCGCATGTTCACGACTAGAACCTTGGCCATAGTTTTCCCCGGCTACGACGATGCCGCCTTGATGCTTTTGACAGTTCAAATAGAAATCTTTTTGATTGTTTTGAAAAACAAACTCGGATAGTTTTTCGATGTTGCTGCGATAAGGGAGCACTTTGGCGCCTGCCGGAGCGATGTGATCGGTCGTGATGTGATCGCCCAGCTTGATCAGCACCTGTTTGGTGAAATGATTGGGCATTGTTGTATTGATTGGGAGCGGTTTGATATTCGGCCCGCGGATAATGGGCTTGCTGAGATCGTGATCCGGCAGCAGGATCATAGAATCGTCAATCGGAATGGATGTCTGATCCTGAGGCATGGCAAACGATACGGTGCGTGGATCGACCAGTACGCCGGCCACAGCACTGGCAGCAGCTGTTTCCGGTGAAACCAAGCACACTTTGGCGCTGAGCGTACCGCTGCGTCCATAAAAGTTGCGGTTAAAGGTACGCAAAGATACGGCGTCGGTTTGGGGAGACTGCCCCATGCCGATACAAGGTCCGCATGTGCATTCCAGCAGCCGTGCGCCTGCTGCTAACAGCGTATGCAAAGCGCCGCTATCCGTAATCATCTGCAATACCTGACGGCTCCCCGGTGAGATGATCAAACTGACATCGGGATGCACACGCTTGCCTTTTAAGATGGCGGCTGTTTTCATCAGATCCATATAACTGGAATTGGTACAGCTGCCGATTGCTACCTGATCGATCTTCATACCGATCCTGTCTTTTACCGCTTTTACCTGATCGGGAGAATGCGGCAATGCGATCATCGGTTCGATCTGATCTAAATACAGCTCGATTTGTTCATCATATTGCGCATCATCATCAGCTGACAATTCCACATAATCTTGTCCTCTTCCCTGACTTTCCAAAAAAGCCTTGGTCATCGCGTCGCTTGGGAAGATCGAAGTAGTCGCACCCAGTTCTGCCCCCATATTGCAGATCGTGGCACGCTCCGGAATGGTTAGGGATGCGATGCCATCACCACTGTATTCGATGATCTTGCCGACACCGCCCTTTACGCTCAGCATGCCAAGTAGTGTCAAAATGACATCTTTCGCACTGACGCCCTTTTGCAGTTTTCCATGCAGTACGACCTGCATGATCTTTGGAACAGTTAAAGTAAAAGGATAACCCGCCATTGCACAGGCAACGTCAAGACCACCCGCACCGATTGCCAATGCGCCGATTCCACCGGCTGTCGGCGTATGAGAATCACTGCCTAATAACGTACAGCCCGGTTTCGCAAAACGCTCTAAATGCACCTGATGACAAATTCCATTTCCTGCTTTAGAGAAGCGAATGCCATACGCATTGGCAATGCTTTGCAGATATTTGTGATCATCCGCGTTTTCATATCCGTTTTGCAGTGTATTATGATCGACATAACTGAGCGATAATTCCGTTTTTACCCGTTTGATGCCGATTGCTTCTAATTGCAGATAAGCCATCGTTCCGGTCGCATCTTGGGTGAGCGTCTGATCGATCTTCAAACGCATCTGCTTTCCTTTTGTAAAAGCATTGTCCGCCGCATGCGCACGTAGTATTTTCTCACTTAATGTCGGCATAAAATTCCTCCTTTGCATCTTATACGCAATATTATAGCACTGTTCTCGTAAATAAATGAATAAAAATGATGATATATGAAAACATTTCAATCATTACATATGAAATATTTTCCAAACAACATGTATTCATGCTATAATAAACGCAATATCAGAAAGGAAGTGCGGCGATGTTTACGCTTCATCAGTATTATCTGCGTTATTTAGAGGAACAGTCGATCCCCAAAGAATGGTATCAAATGTATCATGTAAAAAACGGTCTGCGCAATGAAGATGGGACCGGTGTATTGGTCGGCTTGACCAAGGTGGCGGATGTAGTTGGCTATGAGATGAAAGGCACCATGAAAAAAGATGCGCAAGGGAAACTGTATTATCGCGGCTATGAAATACAGGAACTATTAGAGAAAGAAGATACTTGTAATCAATATGAGAGATGTGGATTTTTGCTGCTGTTTGGCTTTTTGCCAAGTCAAGAGGAGTTATCTGTATGGCAGAGCGTTTTGGCAGAACACGCCGCTTTGCCGGAGGGCTTTTTGGAAAAACAGATTTTGCGCGGCTCCTCAAAAAATCTCATGAACAAACTGATGCAGGACATATTGACCTTATATGAATATGACGACAATGCCGATGCTTTGGATAATGAAACGCGGCTTTATCAGGGGATAGCGCTGATCGCCAAGCTGCCGTCCTTGATCTGTTATAATTACGCAAGCAAGCAGCATGCGCTTCATGGACATTCTTTATACATTCATCCGATGGCAAAAGATCGATCCACTGCCGAGAATATTCTGCGCATGTTAAGAAGCGATGGGAAGTACACCAAAGAAGAGGCACAGATATTGGATCTGATGCTTGCGCTGCACAGCGATCACGGTGGCGGAAACAACTCAACCTTTGTAAATGTGGTGATGGGATCGACCGGTACGGATCTATATGCGGCATTTGCGGGAGCGATCGGTGCTTTGAAAGGGCCGAAGCATGGCGGTGCAAACTGTAAAGCAGCGCAGATGATGAAAGAACTGATGCGCAAAACCGGTTTGGATGCAAGTGAAGCAGAACTGAAAGAGGCAGCTGCACAGCTGTTAAGAAAAGAAGGTTTTGATCAAAGCGGTTTGCTTTATGGTTTTGGGCATGCCATCTATACATACAGCGATCCACGCGCCGAGCTGCTTCAAGACCAGGCGAAGGCTTTGGCGATTGCCAAAGGAAAACAGAAAGAGTTTGCTTATTATGAACGCTTTGCGAAATGTGTCAAAGCGCTGCTGAAAGAAGAAAAAGGCATAACGGTATGCACCAATGTCGATTATTACAGCGGGTTTGTCTATGAGCTTTTACAGATACCGGAAGAATTATATACGCCTTTGTTTGCCTGTGCCCGCAGCATGGGCTGGCTTGCGCATAATATCGAGCATCAGCTAGCCAGCGGCAAGATCGTCAGACCGGCAACCCGCTACGTCGGTACTTTGAAGCATGTAAAATGATAGGATGGAGGGAAAAGCATGAAAACGATAACGGTATTAAGAGGCGATGGCATCGGCCCGGAAATCACGGAAGCGGTATTGCGGATCTTGCATGCACTAAAGCTGCCGCTCACATTTGAAGTGTTTGATGCAGGTATGAACGCGTTTGCGAACTGTGGAGAATTGATCCCGCAGGCAGTCCATGATTCGATCAAGAAAAATCGTGTGGTATTAAAAGCGCCGATCACGACGCCGATCGGAAAAGGATTTCGTTCCGTCAATGTGCAGCTGCGTCAGCGTTATGATCTTTACGCAAACATTCGTCCCGCACACTCTTTGCCAAAGATCAAGACGCCATTTTGTGATGTGGATATCGTGATCTTTCGGGAAAATACCGAAGATCTTTACACCGGAGAAGAAATCGTGATCAGTGATGATGAGGTGCATGCGATCAAAAAGATCACTCGCCATGCCAGCGAGCGCATCATTCGCGCCGCTTTTGACTATGCCTGTGCCAAAGGGCGACATAAGGTAACCTGTGTGCATAAGGCGAATATCTTAAAGAAAAGCGATGGTTTGTTTTTATCCTGTTTTCAAGAGATTGCCCAAGCATATCCGATGATCGAAAGCGAAGATCTGATCGTTGACAATGCCTGTATGCAGCTGGTCATGGATCCCCATCGCTTTGATGTCATGGTAATGCCGAATTTATACGGCGATTTGTTATCTGATCTTACCAGCGGCTTGATCGGCGGACTGGGAGTATTGCCGTCTGCCAATATTGGGAACGACTATGCTATTTTTGAAGCGGTACATGGCAGTGCACCGGATATTGCCGGGCAAAACTGTGCCAATCCATTGGCGCTGCTGCTGGCATCTTGCTTCATGCTGGAACATATTGGCTATCCAAAAGAAGCAAAACGGATAACAGATGCGATCGACAAAGTTTTGCAAGAAGAAAAAGTACGCACCAAAGATCTGGGCGGAACCGCAACGACCACACAGTTTGCGGATGCTATTTTAGCCTGTTTATGATATAGTAAAGGCAATCGAGGTGGATATGATGAAGTTATTAAAAATTACGATTCCCGAACCGGTCTATAAATACAAAAACGGCTCGAAGGTATTTGCGCTGTATTTCGGTTTTGGCAATGAGGAATTATTGCGGCGCGATTATGCGGCAACGCTGAAACAGCGCATCGCCAAGATCATCGCTGATTCATTTGTTACCGAACAGGCGGTATTTTTGCCTTATCACGATTTATACTGTGTGATCTTTCGCAGCAATATTGACAAGCGTCAGTTATTTCGCTTATGTGAAACATTATTAGGAGAAGTGGATACTTATACTGAGGGGAAACTCAAGATCTTTTATCACTTTACCAAATGTGTGATCGTCGAAGAGGGGAAAGCGCCGGGCCCGTTTCATTTTGCCTTTACCGGTGAAGAGCTATGTGATGCGTATGCTTCGCTGCCCAATACTTTTTTAGAACAAAAAGAAAGAAGAAATATGCACTATCTGGCAGATTTAAGCGATGTAAAATGGCAATGATCACGCAAGGGGGAAAAGCCGATACAATCGAGAAAAACTCGTTTTGTGACAGACTGAAAGGAGGGAAGGATAAAACAAGACGAGATAAGCAAGAGAAAAGTGTATCCGGAGGATGAAAAAGACGTATAGGCATAACGGTATCAATGTAATGAAATAAATAGGAATATGATCGATCGTTCATAATAAAAAGGAGGGGATTTCTATGATGATCCTTTACAGTTGGGGAACAAAAGTAAAGAAAAGCACTTATCTGGGTTTGCGCCCTTGTGCAAACTGCGACGGCTATACGCATTATTATCTTTTTCGTCAGGTACGCTATTTCAGTATTTTCTACATTCCGATCATACAGTTTACCAAATCTTATTTTATCGGTTGTTCAAGCTGTATGTTAGGAACCCAGATCGATAAAACGGCTGCCAAGGAATATAAAGAACGCTATGCACGCTTTCCCACTCAGCATCATTTAGAACGTGTTTTTGAGATGATCCAAACATGGAGCGCCAAAAAAGAGGGAAAAGAAGAAAAAGCACAGCTGCTGCAGGAAATCGGGAAGATCTGTAATTTCAGCGGACATGAGGAATATTTGGAAAACTTGATTGCGGAAATCGATCAGGACAGACAGGAGGAAGTAGCATGTATCGAAGAAAGCTGACAGCACCTCATACAACACAGGTGCATGACGAGGTTTTTGGAGGCTTGATCGCCTCCTGCAAGGGAGATACGACGTGGCTGTTAGCCGGTGCGATCTTATTTGCTGTATTGGGATTTTTCTGTATATTAGCAGGCGTGCAGGGACAAATTGCCGGTGCAGGCAGTTATTTGCTCATTATGCTGGGCATCGTATTCTTTGCCGCAGCTGTGTTCGCGCTGCTTTGCATGAAGGATCGCATTGATTTTTATGAATACGGCATCTTTGTCATAACCCGTAAAGGGATCGAAAAGAAGATCGCCTATGATGAAATCAAAAGCATACAATTAAAGAAAAGGATAATCGTAGCCAGAAATCACAGCAGAACCGTATATAATTGGCATATTATCGGACAAGATGATACAGAATTACAGCTGATCCCCAATGACGATTATCGAAATATCAGTCAGTATCTTACAATGGCTGGCGATGCGTTTCATCTGTTAGAAGTGGCAGATAATCGCAGAAAAACTATTTTGAAACCGTAAAAAAGGTTGCCGGATTGGAGAAGTATCCGTATACGTTAACAAGTCAATCAAGAACAAATCTTTAATCGCAAAATTGAACTTGAAATTAAATTCCTTATAGGTGTTTCCAGTTTTCTTGGATTTCTTTTCAATTTCGGCAAATTCCGCAATTTGGTCATCCAAATCAGAAATACGAGCTTTTATTTCAGAACGCTCTAACTGAGCGCCGGCTTCCTGTAAGAGTTTCTATATTGGTTTAATCAAATAAGCAATTTTGCCGTCGGAAGATAGTTGTTTAATGCTCATAACTGTTCTCTCCGTTATATCTAGTCAATCTGATCTATCGCATACAGCGGCAGATTAACGAGCCATTCTTCTTTTTTGTAGTCCGACATAGATGTACGAACAGAAATTTCGGGTGAGAATTTTTCTTGATAGGTTTTCAAACTCTTAGCTCTGAGGTTTACTTCTGCTTTTACTTCAATAGGAACAATCTGCTCACCCGTATCAACGACAAAATCAACCTCGCAGGAACCCCTGTCGTTGGTGTAATAGTAAACATCCAAGCCTTCGATGGTTTTTAGCTGCTGACAAACATATTGCTCTGTAAGAGCGCCCTTGAACTCTACAAGCAGGTCGTTACCATCAAGCAAGGTGCGCTGTCGAAGTCCCGCCATACAGCCAAGGAGTCCAACATCCACCACAAACAGCTTAAATGCTTTCAAGTCCTCATACGCACGTAAAGGGATTCCCGCCGCATTGACTCGGCTAACTTTATGAACCAAACCACAATCACTGAGCCACATAATAGCAGTCTCGTACTCTTTTGCACGAGCGCCTTCACGAACAAGACCGTAGATAAACTTTTTGTTTTCCTTGGCAAGTTGGGAAGGAATACTGTTCCACAACATGCGAAGTCTTGGAACAATTTCGTTTGGAGCGTGCTTAGAGAAATCCTGTTCATAGGCAGCGAGGATTCGTTTTTGAATTTCACGAACCTCGTTAAAGTCTTTATTTTCCGCAAAGCTCTGCACGGCTTCGGGCATACCGCCAACAAAGTAGTAATATTTCAAGGCATCAATATACGTTTGCTTAAATCTTGTAACCATATCGAAGTCTTGCTTATCAAGAAGCTCAGCAAAACGCTCCTTATCGGTTGCCATCAAAAACTCCTTAAAGGAAAGAGGATACAGTTTTAAGAAATCCACCTTGCCAACAGGAAAAGACGTGCCTTGATGTAAGGCAATGCCGAGCAGCGAACCGGCGCACACAATGTGATACTGCGGTGCATTTTCATAAAAGTATTTAAGAGATGCCAACGCTCTTGGAACTTCCTGCACTTCATCAAAAATCAGTAGAGCATTGTTCGGATCAATTTTGCGACCTGCATACAGCTCCAGCCCCATAATCAAACGGTCAGTATCCAAGTCGGAGGCAAACAACTCCGCCATTCTGGAATTGGAGTCAAAATTGATATATACTGTGTCCGCATACGCCTGCCTACCAAATTCTTTCATCAGCCAGGTCTTGCCGACTTGACGTGCACCTTCGATGATTAAAGGCTTACGGCGTTTGTTTTGTTTCCATTTTAACAATTTTTCAATTGCAATTCGATACATACACGCACCTCCGTTAGTATAATGCAAATATAGTATATCGCAGAATTACAAAAAATGCAACGAATTTCAGAAAAATGATTACACTTTTTACAGCGAACAAGGTATGCGTTATCCATAATATCTTTTAGATATGTAAAAAGCAAGTGATGTCTAACATTTGCTAAACATCACTTGCTTTGTTTGTACGCTAGGCATGGCATACATCTAGGTGGTGGAAGTCCACTGTGGGGGCGTTTATCGCAACCGCCAACCACTAGCCAAAGCCAAGGGTGTCTACCGTGAGGTAGAATCTGAAGGAAGGCGGAGGCAAATCTCCGGTCTGAGGAACACGAATCACATCAGGCAGGTCATGGAGGATGAGTGTGCGAAACAACACAAAGTCCGATAGAGTTGCGGAAGAAAAAGATTACCATGGCATGTAAATGTGGCAGATATATGGAGGGAAAGAGGTATGACCTTATCCTGGGAGGTCTTACAGAGGGAAACCTAGTAACAACGAACTGGACAAAGAATTAGAGGCCAGAGGACTCCATTTCACGAGGTATGCGGATGACTGTATTATAATGGTAGGGTCATCAAAAGCAGCGGATAGGGTCATGGCAAATGTATCAAAATACATAGAAAAGAAGCTTGGGTTAAAAGTCAATATGACAAAGAGCAAGGTATCAAAGCCCAATGATATCAAGTATCTGGGATTTGGATTTTTCTATGATAAGAGAACCCAGTTATGGAAGGCAAAACCACATGAGATAGCGATACGGAAGCTGAAAGAGAAGATAAGGAAATTGACAAGCAGGAGCTGGTCAGTGGCAATGGATTATCGATTATTAAAGTTGAAACAACTCATTGTAGGGTGGGTAAACTACTATCGTATCGGATACTTTAAGATAAAAGCAAAGGAAATCGATAGGAATATAAGATTTCGATTGCGAATGTGCATCTGGAAGCAGTGGAAGAAACCACAGGCAAGATATAGAGCATTAAAGAAGTTGGGATTAGAGGAATGGAAATGTAAAACATGGGCGAATACGCGCAAGAGTTATGCGAGATGTGCCTCAACATTTTTAAGAACAGCTATAACCAACAACATATTAAGGAAAAGAGGCCTAGTATCACTACTAGACCAATATCAGTTGAAACATATTTAGTATAAATCTGAACCGCCGTATGCCGGACGGCATGTACGGTGGTGTGAGAGGTCGGTAATTGAACTAATCAATTACCTCCTACTCGATTCATAGCAATTTTCCTCACCGATGAACTGGAACTCATAAAGAATACTTTTGTATTTCATAGGTGAGTTTGTTATAATGAAATCGTATTTATACAGTGGGGAAAAGATGGGTGTGCTGTATAAATCAATAAGGAGTGAGGATAATGTTACATGTGTTGGATCATCCTTTGATTACGCATAAATTAACACAGATGCGTAAAAAAGAAACGAAAACAAAGGATTTTCGACAGAATCTTGATGAAATCGGCGGTTTAATGGCTTATGAGATTACCCGTGATCTGCCGACAAAAGAAGTGCGGATCGAAACGCCGGTCTGCGGCTGTGTGACGAAAGAGCTGGAAAAGGATATCGTGCTGGTGCCGATCCTGCGGGCGGGACTTGGCATGGTGAATGGAATCTGTAATCTGATTCCGACGGTGAAGGTTGCACATATCGGTATGTATCGCGATGAAGAAACGCTGCAGCCGCACCCTTATTTTGAAAAGTATCCGAAAGATATGGATCGCTCGATCGTGATGGTGGTGGATCCGATGCTGGCAACCGGGGGCAGCGCGGCGGCGGCCATCGACATGGTGAAAAAACAGGGTGCGCGTGATATTCGTCTGATTTGTTTGGTAGGAGCGCCGGAAGGGGTCAAGGTCATTGAGGAGCTGCATCCCGATGTCGATATCTATCTGGCTGCCTTAGACGATCACTTAAATGAAAAGGGCTATATCGTACCCGGTCTCGGTGATGCCGGCGATCGCATCTTCGGTACGAAATAAGATGAAAGGCTATCAGCAGGCACTGCGCTTTGCCTTTCGCATGGCGATCTCTTGTGTGCTTGCGCTTGGTATCGGTATTTATGCCGATGATCATTTGCATACATCGCCCTTGTTTTTGATCGGCTTGCTTGTATATGCGATGATCGGCAATCTTTATCTGCTGGTAAAGGAGTGCGGGAAAGATGAATGAAAAACGAATGTACCGCGGAATCCGGCAATTGACTTGGCTTTTGATGGCGATTGCCATGGCAGCCATGGCGCTGCTTGCACAGGAATATAAATACGTTCCCGCCGGTGTGGCGATCGGTGCATTAAGCGGGGTGCTTGGCTTTCAGAAGATCATTGCGATGAGCGAGCGGATCGATGGCAGCGTAACCGATCTGAAGCTGCCGGCATTCTCGGAATATGCGAAGCGCTATGTGCTGTATTTATTGGTGTTTGGTATTAGCGCCTATGCAGGCGTTGATATATTGGCGATGCTGGTGGGTTTTTCCTGCCACAAAGCCGCAATACTTTTATATGTGTGGATGCACAGAAAGGAGGCTGAATAATGGACTTTGTGATCACAGTTGGCTCATTTGTCCTTGAGATTCCCCAATCAGTTGTTAATTGGCTGGGCCTATGTGTCATTCTGTGTGTGCTGCTTGTGATATGGGGCAAAAAGTTTGAAAAAGCAGATCCGACGCAGGCGCCGAAAGGCATCGTATTGATGGTGGAAATGCTGTATAACACGTGCATGAGCATCATCGGCGATAACCTGAAAGAAAAAACACATCGTTATTTGCCGTTTTTAGGAACGCTGACGATGATGATGGCGATGAGCAATCTGCTGGGACTGTTGGGATTACAGCCGCCGACATCAAATCTGAGCGTGAATGTAACACTGGCGCTTATGATGTTTCTGCTGATTCAGTATAACGGAATCAGAAAAGGCGGGCTGCTTGCGCGAATGAAAGAACTGACAGAACCGATGTTCTTTTTAACTCCGTTAAATATCATCGGCGAACTGGCTCTGCCGATCTCACTGTCGCTGCGTTTGTTCGGCAATATTTTGGCAGGCTCGATCATCATGGCGCTTGTTTACTACATGATGACATCGTTTATGCCGTTCGGTGCGCTGGGTTATCTGTTTACCCCGCTGCTGCACGCATATTTTGATATTTTCTCAGGTCTGATTCAGACTTATATCTTCTTTACGCTGGCAAGCTTCTTCTTGAGCGAGCAGGTGTGTGAAGGTGAATAGTAAAAACAGAACTACATAAAAAGACGATTAGTTGAAGGAGGAAAATTTTTATGTTTAATGCAGAGTTCGTAAGTGGTATGGCATTGTTAGGTGCGGGCATCGCAATGATTGCCGGTTTAGGGCCTGGTATCGGGCAGGGTATTGCAGCCAGTAAAGGTGCAGAAGCGGTAGGACGCAATCCGGAAGCAGCCGGCAAGATTCGTTCGATCATGGTGCTCGGTATCGCATTGGCGGAAACGACCGGTATCTATTCCTTGATCATCGCATTGATCCTGATCTTCTTAAAGGCATAATCACGCGTTTTAGAAGAGAAGGAGGACAGATAAGACATGAATGGTTTTGTATTTGATATCAATAGTTATTTACGATTGGTTCCAACCGATATGCTTCTGATCTGTATTTCCACATTGCTCATTGTACTTATCGCAAAGCATTTCTTCTGGGATAAGGTAACGGTTTATCTCAATGCCCGCTCGGAAGTGATCCAGGGTGATTTAGATGCGGCGAAAGCGGCGAAAGCAGAAGGCGCACAATATAAGCAGCAGTATGAAGAACAGCTTGCAAGTGTGAAAGCGGAAGCGCATGCGCTCATGGAAACGGCGAAAAAGAACGCGAATGAAGAAAAGCGGGAAATTTTGGCAGATGCACGGCGCAGCGCTGATCTGATGAAAGAAAAAGCGGCTGCCGATATTGAACGGGAAAAAGTGCTTGCCCGCAAGCAGATCAAAAACGAGATCACGGAAGTTGCTTTTCTTGCGGCCGGTAAGATCGTTGAAAAAGAACTGGATGAAGCGACCCATAAACAATATGTAAAAGACTTCATCGAGCAGGCAGGTGAAGATACATGGCAGGCATAGCCGCGAACGCTTATGCGCAGGCGCTGTTTGCATTAGGCAAAGAGGAACAGCGTTTAGATGTTTATAAAGAACAGCTGACGGCGATTGCGGCATCGCTTAGGGAACATGGTGATTTCGTAAAGATCTTGAATCATCCAAGGGTTGCCAAAGCTGAAAAAAAGGAACTGCTTGTGCAAGTGTACGGTGCCGATACAGATCACAGCCTCATGAATTTTATGAAGCTGTTGATCGATAAAGGACGTTTTGTGAGTTTTTTTCAGATCGTAAAAGCTTTTGTGAAGGCATACAACGAAGAATACCGGATCGCGGTGGCGCTTGTAAGAAGCGCACAGGAACTGGATGAAAAACAGTGTGCCGCGCTCAAGGCGTTGTTGGAACAAAAGTTATCCAAGACAGTGGAACTGCAGGTGCTGGTCGATCCATCGTTATTGGCAGGCATCAGAGTGAAAGTAGATGATTTGGTGATTGACAACTCGGCCGCAATGCGGTTAAACAAAATGAAAGAGTCTGTGCAGTCAGCAAATGAGCGATAAGTGAGGTGAGCGCATATGAATCTACGGCCAGAAGAAATCAGTAAACTGATCAAAGAGCAGATCAAGCGCTATGATGAAGACTTAGATGTGGGCGAAAGCGGAACGGTCATTACGATCGGCGATGGGATCGCTTTAATCTATGGACTTCAAAATGCGATGGCAGGCGAGCTGCTGTTATTTCCGGGCGATGTATATGGAATGGTGCTGAACCTGGAGGAAGAACATGTCGGAGCCGTGCTGATGGGCGATGATTCCGGCATCAAAGAAGGAGATGAAGTCAAGCGTACCGGACGTATCGTTGAGGTGCCGGTCGGTGATTGCATGCTGGGACGTGTGGTAAACGCGTTGGGACAGGCGATCGATGGCGGTGAAGCGATCAAGAGCGACCGCTATCGTGAAGTAGAACGTGTCGCACCGGGCGTTATGACGAGAAAGAGTGTATTTCAGCCGATCCAGACCGGACTCAAGATCATTGATTCGATGATCCCGATCGGGAAAGGACAGCGTGAATTGATCATCGGCGATCGTCAGACCGGTAAAACGGCGATTGCGATCGATACGATCATCAATCAAAAAGGAAAAAATGTAAAATGTATTTATGTGGCAATCGGTCAGAAAGCCAGCACGGTTGCACAGATCGTGGAAAAACTGCGTAGTTATGGCGCCATGGAATATACGACGATCGTATCTTCCACAGCGAGTGAACCGGCGCCGCTGCAGTATATTGCGCCTTATGCGGGCTGTGCGATCGGTGAAGAGTGGATGGAAAAGGGCGAAGATGTGCTGATCGTTTATGACGATCTCAGCAAACATGCGGTCGCATACCGTACGATGTCGCTGCTTCTGAAACGTCCGCCGGGACGTGAAGCGTATCCGGGCGATGTCTTCTATCTGCACAGCCGTTTATTGGAGCGCGCGGCGAAATTAAATGATGAACTGGGCGGAGGCAGCTTGACGGCCTTGCCGATCATTGAAACACAGGCAGGCGATATTTCCGCCTATATTCCGACCAATGTCATTTCCATTACCGATGGACAGATCTTCTTGCAGAGCGAATTGTTTAATGCCGGTATTCGTCCGGCGGTAGACAGCGGTCTTTCGGTATCTCGTGTCGGCAGTGCGGCGCAGATCAAGGCGATGAAGCAGGTATCCGGCTCTTTGAAACTGGAGCTGGCACAGTATGCGGAAATGCAGGCGTTTGCGAAATTCGGAAGCGACTTAGATGCGGCTACGGCTGGCGTATTGGCACATGGTGAACGCCTGACCCAGCTGCTGATCCAAAATCAGTATGAACCGATGCCGGTATCACATCAGGTCGTATCGCTGTATGCGGCGAAAAATAAATTCTTAAAGCCGGTTGCGGCAAAACAGGTAGGAAACTACGAAAAAGAAATGTTGAAATATATGGAACGCGAACATGCGGATATTTTCAGTGAAATCGATGCGAAACAGAAATTGGATGATGAGTTAGAGGCGAAGATCAAAACGGCTTTGGAAGCATTTGCGAAACAGTATGAAGTACTGGAAGGATAGTGTATGGCAGCCGGTAAGTTAGCAATCAAAGCGCGTATCCGCTCGGTTGATTCCACAAAGAAAATTACCAAAGCCATGCAGCTGGTCGCCACAAGTAAGCTGAAGAAGCAAAAGGCATACATGGAAGAAAACCGTGAATATGCCAAATATCTGCGTGAAAGCATACAGGATATTCTTCGCTCTTTGGACATGAGCGATCATCCTTATCTGCGTAAACATGAAAACGGCAAGAAGCTGTTGATCGTATTTACCAGCGACATGGGACTTTGCGGCGGTTATAACGCCAATATCTATCGTCTGCTGGAACAGGAGAAAGACAGCGAGATCTTTATGATCGGTTCACGCGGCAGCAGCTGGATCGCCAATAAAGATTATGATCTTGCGGGAAATATGACCAATTTAGAAGATGAGTGTTACAGTGAATTATGCACGATTGCCGATGAAGCGCTGGAGCGTTATGAAAACGGCGAATTATCGGAAATCAGGATCCTTTTTACTTCTTTTGTGAACTCCGTTACATTCACCCCGGAATTTGTTACACTGCTGCCGGTTGAAAAGGAAGCGGGCGAGCAGGAAAAGAAAGACACGCAGGACATGATTTTTGAACCTGCGGGGGATCAGATCTTGAATACGCTGGTGCCGATGTATGTCAGATCGCTTTTATACAGTTATTATTTACAGACGAAAACAAGCGAGCAGGCATCACGGCGCATGGCGATGGAAAATGCGACAGATAACGCAGAAGAATTGAAAGAAACACTGGAATTACAGTTCAATCAGGCAAGACAGGCCGCTATTACCCAGGAAATAACGGAAATTATCGGCGGCGCAAATGCCATTGAATGAAAGGAGTGAACAAATTGAGCAATACAGGAAAAATCGTACAGGTCATCGGACCGGTTGTCGATATTCGATTTGAAAATGAATTGCCTGCACTGCTTTCCGCTATTGAGATTCCTTTGAAAGATAAGGATTCTTTGATCGTCGAAGCGGCGCAGCATGTCGGCGATGATCTTGTCAGATGTATCGCAATGGGTTCGACCGATGGCTTGGTGCGCGGATTAGAAGCCATTGATACCGGGAAAGCGATCAGTGTTCCGGTCGGCGATAAAGTGCTGGGCAGAATGTTTAATGTATTGGGTCGGGAAATTGATGGCTTAGGTGAAGTAACAGACGCGCCGAGAATGCCGATTCATCGTGCTGCACCGACTTTTGACGAACAGCAGACAAGCGCGGAAATGCTGGAAACAGGCATCAAGGTCATCGACCTGCTTTGTCCTTATGCAAAGGGCGGTAAGATCGGTCTGTTCGGTGGTGCCGGTGTCGGCAAGACCGTATTGATCCAAGAGCTGATCCATAATATCGCCAAAGAGCATGGCGGTAAATCAGTCGTTACCGGTGTCGGTGAAAGAACGCGTGAAGGAAACGATATGTATCATGAAATGAAAGACAGCGGCGTCTTAGACAAGACGGTCTTGGTATATGGACAGATGAATGAATCTCCGGGTGCCAGAATGCGCGTTGCGTTATCAGGCTTGACGATGGCAGAATATTTCCGTGATGTCGAACATCAGGATGTGCTGCTGTTTATTGACAATATCTTCCGTTTTACCCAGGCCGGATCAGAAGTAAGCGCCTTACTTGGCCGTATGCCAAGCGCCGTAGGCTATCAGCCGACATTGGCGACGGAAATGGGACAGTTACAGGAACGCATTACTTCTACCAAGGATGGCTCTATCACTTCGGTACAGGCGGTTTATGTACCTGCCGATGACTTGACAGACCCGGCGCCGGCAACTGCCTTTACGCATTTGGATGCCAAAACGGTATTGGATCGCGGTATCGCCGCATTGGGCATTTATCCGGCAGTGGATCCGCTGGAATCCAGCTCCCGTATCTTAGATCCGCTGGTAGTGGGAGAAGAACACTATCGCGCAGCCCGCGGTGTGCAGCAGCTGTTGCAGCGGTATAAAGAATTACAGGATATCATCGCCATCTTAGGTATGGACGAATTGAGCGAAGAAGACAAGAAAGTGGTAAACCGTGCAAGACGTGTGCGTAACTTCTTGTCGCAGCCGTTTAATGTGGCGGAGGCGTTTACCGGCATGAACGGCCGCTATGTGCCGTTAGCGGATACCATTCGCAGTTTCAATGAAATTTTAGACGGCAAATATGATGATCTGCCGGAGCAGGCGTTCATGTTCGCCGGTACGATCGAAGAAGTTGTGGAAAAAGCGAAAGCGCTAGGTGAATAATATGCTTGCGGTAAAGATCATTACACCGACCGGACTTTATCTGGAAGGGGAATGTGAAGCGATCCACGCTACGACAGTGGAGGGTGAAATGACACTGTTGCCAAGCCATATGCCGGTCGTTGCCATGCTTGCGACAAGCAAACTGTCATTAAAGCGTGACGGCGATTACAAGCATTATGCGGTAGCGGGCGGTATGCTGCATCTGCATCGCGATCAAGTGAACATCTTGACCGATGCGATCGAAGGTGAGAAAGAAATCGATCTGAAACGCGCCGAAGCAGCGAAGGAAAGAGCATTGAAACGCTTGGAGAAAAAAGATTCCGCAACCAATATCAGGCGAGCGGAGGTTGCGCTGGAAAAAGCGATCAACCGTATCCGTGTTGCCAATCACTAATGAAAAAAGCATTCTGCCCTATCAATGTGTGCAGAGTGCTTTTGCTTATGGAGGCGCGATTCTTCGGCAATATCTATGATGTGAAAGGTTTTATCCATGTAAGGACATGGCTAGAGATGAACGAAAAGATCAGTTTGTCAAAGAGATCCGATAGAATGTATGATTATTGTATGTATGAATGATCATATGCGTATGATCGTGCAAAATATGGTAGCGTGTATCTTGTGGGAAATCTGTCTGTATCGGTGTCAAACGATCATCTTTCAAGAAATAATAACGGAAAATGTCATTGTCATCATTTTTGACAGCGAGCAGGCCGTTATCGAAAGCGACCAGATCACCGTTGCAGCAGCCATCCAGTTCAGGGAAATATAACTTTTCCATATCAGATAGCCGATAGGTAACATTTTTCATTAGATTATCAGTAGTTATAAAATAATCATCGGTTGCCTCATACATGCCGTTTGGCGAAAAGTCCAAAGGTAACGTATTCATCTTTATTTTTCCATAGTTGAGCGCAATCGTATCATCATGTTTGATCAGATAGAATAACTGATCATGATTGACTGCCATTGTTCCAAGATTAGACCAGAAGCGATCTCCCTGATTCGGTGTAATTGAATTGTTGTTTACCTGATAAGCGCCATATTCCACCAATTCGAGTTTGTGATTGCGGAAGCGATACAGATGATAGCATTCTAAAAAGGTTGTATAGTCTTCGTTGTAATCTGTCATCGTAAATAGATTCAAATGACAGCCGTTTTGATTCATGTAGATCATTGGGGTGCCGATATAGTTCCATGTAAGGCCGCTTCGTAAAGTATTGTCTTTTCCCTTTTCAACGAAATGAATTTCGACAGTGTAAGGAGTGAGGTAGTCGATCTCACCGGACTTTACCGCTGTATAAAGGATCGTGCCATCTTCCAACTCTACCAGATCTTGCACACGCAAATGGTCTTTGAGGGTGAGTACTTCTGCATATTCTTGTGTATCAAAGTCATATTTCCAGACTAACTTGGTCTGACCGATCATGGAAGCATCATCATGCCATTTACTGAAATACAATGTATTGTTGAAAAAGCCATGGACTACCAGCTCGTTGCGGTCTTCGCTAAATGCCAGTTCATCAAACACTTGTTCAAGCGCTTCTTCTTTCTGGAAAGTAATTTCATAAGAAAGCGGTTTTGGTTTACAGGCACAAAGGGTGAGCAGCAGGATGAAAAGAAGCAAGATTTGTTTTTTACCAGACATAAAATCCTCCATAGAAAGAAGTCATATTTCGCATGATGCTTATATAAGCACCAGCTTTCATGATCACTATATTAGGTATTGATCATATTGATAAGGATAAGGCGATCAGTATCAAGGATCCTTCTTTGAAATGATCTTATCATGAAACAACAGGATTTGGGAATGTATTGAGAAAACTGGTTTTCTGCTAATAAAAAGTAGAAAAATTCCATATTTATGGTACAATAAAACCAAATGCGGAGGTGTTTTGCGTGACAAACAAACGAATCGAAGATACAAATGAAGATATTGACTTGATGAAGATGGTCGAAGAATACGAAAAAGAAGAAGCAGCCGAACAGATGGCGCAGCAGCCATCTAAAAAAGCTGCGACCCCGGCAAATGATTCAGACAGCGCATTTGATAAACGCACAGAAGCAGGAGATGATCTGACACGGGTCATGACGACAAAGGATTTGTCTATGCAGGATAAGACCCTTACGATCTTGACAAGTGCGAAACAGGCGCAGGAAGAGCGGACAACTCGTACTGATGAGGAAGAAGAATTGGTGCTGAAATCGACAAAGTCATCGAAAAATAAAGGCGGACAGCCGAAGAAACCGACTGATCCCGATAAAAACGATAAACAGAATAAGATCATTACCGGCATCATTATTGCGGTCGTGGCAATTCTTTTGATCGTTGCGGTCGTCGTTGCGATGAACTTCATGGGCGGATCAGATGATTCTAAGAAAAAAGAGGATCAGACTGAGGAAGTCGATGAAAAGGATAAGGAAAAAGACGATGAAAAAGATAATGAAAAAGACGATGAGAAAGAAGACGAAAAAGATGATGAGAAGGATAATGAAAAAGATTGCAGTGCAGAGGACGCGAAGTTGGATGAGTTGATCGAGGGAGAAAGAAAAACGATCGCCACTTTGCAGGGTGAGTTAAAAACCCTTTATACAAAGCAGGGAGAACAGCAGGCCATGGTAGCTAGTATTCAAAAAAAATATGATGCCTGCATCGAAAGCATTACCAAGATCGAGACTTCCTTGAAGGAAGATGAGCTATCAGAAGAAGAAATCACCGATCTGAATAACCAACTGACAGCGTTGAATACAGAATACGGCAATATCGGCAAACAGTTGAATACTGCCAAAGAGGAATTAGCGGCAACGACAAGCGAGATCACGAAGAAAGAAAACGGGATCAATGAGTCAAATAAAAAAATATACGAATATGAATCACAGAAAGGCACTTGCAACGCCAATTAAACCAAATGAACGGTTCTCTGCTCACAAGCGGAGGACTGTTTGTTTTTATGAGAAAAAATTGCGCTTCCTTTTTATAGGGAATTTCATTATAATGGAAAGTAATGAAATAGAAAGGGGTTTTTATGTTACAAGAATTGAGTAATGTAAAAAAAGAACTGCAAGGGCTGTCAGGTGAAGACAAGGTCATCGTTTGGACGTTGATTTCGATGTTTCTGCCTTTTTTTGTAACGGTTCCGGCAGTCATATTCGCATTTTTCTATATGATTAAAGAAGGCCGATTACAGACGGTCATGAAAAAGACGCCGTTTGGATATACGATCGCTTTCTTTCTTGTGCTTACCTTAGTCGTATCGCTTTGTTATCGCAACTGGTGGGGTGTTGGATTAGGGATATTACTGGGTATGGTAATCATGGTATTGATGTATTATCGTACGCTGGTAAATCATGCGATGTTCGATCTGATCGTGCGAATCGCTGTATTTTTGATGTGCCTTTGCGCGGTGTATGCGTTGTTTGAATATGCGTATCGTATCATCGTGATGTTAGATTGGGACATTATGGCACTGCCGATTCCCAGCAAACGGCAATACCGTATTCGCGTCGGATTCTTCAATGCGAATTATTATGCGATGATGATAGAATTTACGATCCTGCTGTGCTTTTATAAAATACAGGGGAAAGGATCAAAAGCAAGTAAATTGTATTATCTGTGCGCGATGCTGTTGCAGGCGTTCATCTTGTATTTGACAGGAAGCAGGACCGGCATGGTTGCGGCAGTCGGGGGCATCGGGATTATGATCCTGTTTTTGATGAATAAATATGTGATTGCCGCATTTACGAGCGGATGCGGGGCGCTGATCGTATTTTTTGCGACAAAGCCGCAGTTATTTCCGCGCGTTACATTCTTAGAACGTAATTTTCAGGCACGCTTTGCGATCTGGGAAGGGGCATGGCGATGTTTTCAGGCGCATCCGCTGTTTGGACAAGGTTCCTTTACTTACTATTTTAATTATCTGCAATCGATCGATACACCGCATGAAATGTATAAGACTCAGCATGCGCATAATCTTTTATTAGATCCGCTTGCCAGTTTCGGTATCATCGGCTCTTTCTTAGTGCTTCTGTATCTGGCAGGTTTTTTGAAACAGGCATGGCTGCTATTCAGAGCTAAGACAGACAAAGGCTTGGTTGCGTTAGTTGCCGCGACATTGGCGGTAACGCTGCTGCATGGCGTGTTTGACTACACGATTTTCTGGGTACAGACGGCAATGTTCTTCTTCTTTCTCTTAGGGGCAATGGCGATGTATTTTCCCCAGACGCAGATTCGCATGCAAATGAACTGAATGAAAGAAAACGATGCATTGGCAGCTGCTTATCGTGCGATGCTGGCTCTAGCCCTGTGATGGCGACAAAATGATAATGAAAATCATGCGGATAGAGATGTTTTGATATTGTTTGATTATCAAATATTGCATGTATTTTTTTGTTAAAAGTTTGTTTCATTTATAGAAAAATCAATATAAAACAGGTATAATAGAAAAACGGAGGAAAGATATGGCAACAAATTTGATTGTACTCATTGTTTATATCGTCTGTTTTGCCGTCAGCTTTTTTGCTCTGACTGCCGTGCGCTTTGATCGCTTTTGTCATTTACAGCAGCCTTGGAAGATCCATTTGTTTATCTTTTTACTGGCGATGGCAATCGGCTGGCTGAGTGCGCAGTTTATCTTGGCCTTGAGTATTTATAACGGCATCATGCTATAAACAAAAGAAATGGAAATAGGAGTGTTATTATGTATAAAGTCATGTTGATTCAGGAAAATTTAGATTCCTGCAAAGAGTTAAAACAGCTGATCGACTGGAAGGAGCTAAACTGTGAAGTGGTATCGACCGTAACCAATATGGCGGATGCGGTGGTGAACTATCGCAAGCTGATGCCGGAGATCGTCATTACCGATATTATGACCAATGATGTCGATCTGACATCTATGATCTTGGATCTGCGCCAGCATCATCGTGCAACCCAGATTATCGTGATCAGCGATCAGGATGACTATCATTATGTGCGCAATGCTTTGAAAGCAGGGGTATTTGATTATCTGCTGCGGAAAGAGCTGAACAGAGAATTATTGAGAAGCACACTGAAAGATGCCATTCATTATTTTACGAGCTATCGCACGCAGAATATCCGTGCCGAAGGGGACAGCATCGAACGGCTGCGTCAGTATATGATCTTATACCGCAACCAGCATGAAGTGAATGAAGAAGAAGTGCGGGAAGTGCTGCGCGGCAGTGTGTTTGATGAATATCGGCGCGATGGCTATCAGCTCGCTTATTTTCGCATTGATAATATTCGTCTGCTTTATGAATCTCGCATCACTTCTCATAAACAGTTACAGGAGCGCTTGCGTTCCGTGGTCGTAGATGCGCTGCCTGCCGATCAGCAGTATTTACTGCTGTTTATTTCCAATCATTCCGGGGTATTGGTATTTAAGGGCATGCAGCACCTGCGTGTGATGAATAACTGCAATCTGATGATTCGCGAAGTACAGGAACAGATGAATATCGAAATGTCGGTTACCGTAGGCAAAGCGAGCCATGATCTGAATATGCTGTTTCAGGCTTATCAGTATTTGTTAGAACGTCATGAAGCGAGATTTTATCTGGGTGAAAAGGTCATCGTTGAAGATGAAGAGATCCCTTCTTTTCAGGATCTGGATCCAATGGCGACAAACTATCATTTAGATTTCATGAGAGCGATGCGCACGCGTGATTATGAACGGGCTGAGGTGATCATCATGGAGATCTTAGACTACATGAAAAAAGAGTTCATCTATCCAAAGCAAGTCAAAAACTACTTTGTCTTTTTATTCAGCAATGTGGAGGGCGATGAAATGCAGAAAGGCCTGCAGAATGTCTTTCATTTAGAAGCATGGCTGGATCTGATCTCCAATGCCGAAACGGCCCAGATGCTGCAGAAGGTCGTCAATAATACGATCGCTTACATTCGCTCGTGGATCAAAGACACCAATAATAACCGATATCGTGATGATATTACGCATATCATTGAATATATTGATGAAAATTATACGGTAAAGCTCAGTTTGAAAACGATTGCCGAGGCTTTTTCGATCAATGAGAGCTATTTGAGCCGTATGTTCAAGAATGAAACCGGGAAAAACCTGATTTATTTCATCAATGAAAAGAAGATGCGCAAAGCGATGGAACTGTTAGAGGATCCGAATATGACGATCAAGAAAGTAGCGAATATGGTAGGTATCAACGATCAGTTCTATTTCAATAAAGTATTTAAGAAATTCTATCATGTATCTCCGAGTGAATACCGCAAGCATCAAAAGCAGGAAATCTGATAGAAGAAAACAAAGATCACAACATACAATCAAGACCGCCTTCATAAAATGAGATGAGGGTGGTTTTTTATGAGGAAAGTATACATAGTGGCAGGTGTGTTTGTCATCGTGTTTCTTTTGTTGCTGAAAGAAAGCTTCAAACAGGAAACATGGATCAAAGAAACAACACATGAAAGCAGTGGGAAACAGGAGAAAGAGGAAGCGATCACGGTAACGCTGCATCGTGATGATGCAGTGGAGATCAAGCCATTGGAGGAGTATGTGATGGGAGTGGTTGCTGCGGAGATGCCAGTCTCTTTTGAAATGGAGGCGCTGAAAGCACAAAGTGTAGCGGCGCGGACTTATGTTTATCAGCGCACGCTGGAAGTAGATGATACGACCGCTTCTCAAGTTTATAAGGATGAAGCACAGCTGCGCGAGCAGTGGGGAAGTGCGTATGAGGAAAACTGGGCAAAGATCAAAACGGCGGTAGAAGCGACAAAAGGAGAAGTGCTGACTTATGATGGCGCTTATATCACGGCGGCGTTTTATTCTTCCAGCTGCGGCAATACCAATAATGCTGCTGAATACTGGCAAAAGGATGTGCCTTATCTAAGGTCGGTTCCTTCGCCTTGGGAAGCAGAACTGCAAGACAATTATGAAAGTGAAAAGGCAGTCAGCGCTGCCGCTTTGGCGGAAACAATGGGCACTGCGCTTTCTTCCCTTCCTGCCATTACTTATTATGACAGCGGTTATGTGGAAAAGCTGTGTGTAGGTGAGATCTGTAAAAGCGGCAGAGAGATACGTGAGGCATTTTCCCTTCGCAGCAGCAGCTTTCGCATCGTGGAAAGTGAAGAAGGCTTTGTTTTTATCACCAAAGGCAGCGGCCATGGAATCGGCATGAGCCAGTATGGGGCGCTGGGAATGGCGTTAGAGGGGCAGAATTACCGTGAGATCTTACAATACTATTATCAGGGTGCAGAAATCAGCAAAGCAAATGTATAAGGGGGAAAGGCGCGGGCATACTGAAATCAGAGGTGAAAAGTATGTATGCTTATACGAAGAAAAACAAACGCGCAAGAATCTATGCGGCATGTGGCAGCGGCTTGTTTCTGCTGGCGATGGTCGGCATCTTATCTATGAATGAATTAGGCAAGGAGGAGGAAACAGCGACAAAACCGGTCGTCAAGGAAGTGGATATCCCGGTCATTTCTATTCCCAAGGCTGCTGAAACGGCGATCCGCCCTTATCAAAATGAAGCGAGCATCGTATTGGATTTCTATGATGGAAGTGAAAGTGAAGTAGACAGCTTCTCCCAGTTTGAAGGGGTGTATCGGATGAACCAGGGCATTGACTATGCTTATCAAAATGAGGCGTTTGATGTGTTGGCGATTTTCAGCGGCAGCGTGGAGGAAGTAAAAGAAGATGCCATGTTCGGACATACGGTAAAGGTCAAAAGCGATGATCTGACCATTACGTATCAGTCTTTGAGCGCTCCGACGCTGCAGGCGGGCGATGCAATCAAACAGGGCGATGTCATCGCACAGGCGGGCGTAAATATTTATGGAAAGGATCTGGGCAATCATGTGCATATCGTAGTAAGCAAAGGTGATCGGCTCATCGATCCTGAATCGATCTATGGGCTGGCGGTCAAAGACATCCAGTAAAGCTTCTGAGCTGATCGTGAAATGCGTGAAGCAGCACCCTGCATGACGGGTGCTGTTTTTCGATAAAAGCATGAAAAACAGGTGATTTTACGTGATGTTATGAGAAAGTGATGGGAAACCTGCGGAATTATGATTTTGTCTTTTTAATTTGGAAAAATGTGTTATAATGTTTATGCCTTGTAGAAATGGAGGAATATAAAATGTTTACAAAAGAAGTTGGTATCGACTTAGGAACAGCAAACCTACTGATTTATGTAAAAGGGGAAGGAATTGTGATCGATGAACCTTCAGTCGTTTCCATAGATGCTGAAACAAAGAGATGTCTGGCAGCCGGACAGGAGGCAAAAGACATGCTGGGAAGAACGCCGGGACGTGTATTGGCGATTCGTCCGCTGAAGGATGGGGTAATTGCAGATTTTGAAGTGTGCGAGATCATGCTGAACTACTTTTTGAAGAAATTGAATTTGAAGGGCATGTTCAAGCGTCCGACGATCTTGATCTGCTGTCCGTCTAATATTACATCGGTTGAACGCAACGCGATTCGTGATGCGGCTTATCGTGCCGGTGCGAAGAAAGTGTATATCGAAGAAGAACCGAAGGTCGCTGCGGTCGGCGCCGGTCTTGATATCAGCAAAGCAAGCGGAAGCATGGTGCTTGACATCGGCGGCGGAACGACAGATGTGGCCGTGCTGTCATTAGGCGAGATCGTCTCATCTACTTCTTTGAAGGTTGCGGGCGATACGCTGGATCGCGATATTATCAAATATGTAAAAGAAGAAAAGAAACTGCTGATCGGTGATCGTACGGCAGAAGAAATCAAAAAGGTGATCGGTACGGCTTGGGCCGGATCGCGCAATGAATCGATCGAAGTCAGCGGTCGTGATTTAGTAACGGGACTGCCGCATACGATCACATTGACAAGCAGTCAGATCGAAGGCTGTATGCGTGAAAGCCTGCAGAATATCGTACGTGCATGCAAAACGGTATTGGAACAGACACCGCCTGAACTGGCGGCGGATATCGTAACGCGTGGGATCGTTCTGACCGGCGGCGGCGCATTGTTGGATGGAATTGATGAACTGCTGCGCAATGAATTGCATATTCCGGTATATGTTGCGGAAAATGCACTGCGCTGTGTTGCCGAAGGAACCGGTGTATTGTTGGAAAATTTGCATTTGGTAAGATAGGAAACGAAGGAAGCCGGAGGTGTGAGAGATGGATTATCTGCTGTATCTGTTTGTGCCCTTTGCCATCTCTGTCGGCATTACCCCGCTGGTAAAGCGGATCGCCGTTGCTTTAGGCGCCTATGCGGAAATCAATGAGCGTACGATCCATACCGGCAAGATAGCCAGGATCGGCGGCGTCGCGATCTATGTGGCGTTTATCGTATCCATGACTTGTTTTGTAGAAGTAGATGCGACGTTCAATGCGATCTTGATCGGCGGCTTTGTCATGTTCATGGGCGGTTTGATCGATGATCTGGTCGATCTAAGACCGCGCTATAAGTTTGGATTTCAAGTGTTAGCGGCACTGATCGTCATGCTGATGGGGAATGTGTCGCTTGATGTCATTCGTCTGCCGTTAGGCATTCGCATCGATATGGGGATCATTTCGATGATCGTTACGTTTTTCTGGATTACCGGGATCACCAATGCCATCAATTTGATCGATGGATTGGATGGCTTGGCCGGAGGCTTGAGCGCGATCGTTTTGATCGTTATCGCATCGCTTGCGCTCGTCGTACCGCGCAGTGATGTCGTCATACCCTCACTGATCTTGGCCGGTGCGAGCTTGGGTTTTCTCATCTATAACTCTTATCCCGCATCCATCTTTATGGGGGATTGCGGCTCGCAGTTTTTAGGCTTCAGCATTGCGGTCATCTCTTTGCTTGGCTTTAAGGGATCGACCATCATTACATTGGCTTTGCCGATCTTGATGCTGCTGATTCCGATCATTGACACTTTATCCGCGATCTTGCGCAGGACTTTGGCCGGGCATAAGTTCTCCGATGCGGATCGCAATCATTTGCATCATGCGCTGATGCGGCGGTTTGGACATCGCAATACGGTGTTGATCTTATATGCGATCACGGCGCTTTTCGGTTTGACCGCCTATGTCTATATTGTAAATAAGGCAGCCGGATTGATTTGTATGGCGATCATCATGCTTGGCTTCGAGTTGTTTATTGAATCGAGTCAGATGATCTCATCGAAGTATCATCCACTGCTGGGAATCTTTCATCGACTGGTGCGGCGCAGACCGGATGAAGAAAAGGAAACAGAAAAACAACAAGCTGAAAAGGAAGAGCAGTGATGCTCTTTTTTATATGGGAGAATAGGAACGGGCAAGAAAGGATAAGATCATGATGATAAGCATCCGGTAAAAAAAGGGATGTTTAGGAATCATGTTCTCTTTGACGTATATTACATATGGGAGGTGGCTGAAATGGATATTCAGAAACTAATGGGGATGATGCAGAAAGAAGACGGTACGCAGCCGGTATCCAAAAGTCATGAGTGGGATCGTTTATGGAATCAGTATGTAGAAGAAAAAGGCGGCGAATATCACAGTTTAAGCATTGGCGAGGCGGTTCCCCGTATGATCAGCGCCGTTAATTATCAAAATCGAAGGGATTATTATTCTTGTGAGGAGCTGGGCATTCGGGTGCGTGTAGGCGATATTGCATACATAGACTTTGGCGAGGCTTATCGCAATGAGATCGGATTTCAGCATTTCGGTCTGATCTTGAAGCTCTATCGCAACAAGGCGTTTGTCGTGCCGATGAGCGGTAATTATCAGGCTTATTTAAGCGCTTATGGAAAGGATAATCCAAAGGGGAAAAAGCATTTGATGCGTTTAGGAAAACTGGCGGGGATGAATAAGGAATCGGTGTTGTTCATCAATGATGTAAAGTGGATCAATACAGCGAGAATTATCGACATCAAAGCGCATGTACGTAAAAACAGCAAACAGTTTCAGGAAATCAGAGAGCGGGTGTTGCAGTGTTTGGTGTAAAGGTGAAATTTGGGGAGAAAAAGAAAAGCAGGAACAGCGCTAAAAAGAAATTGATCGATCATTTGATAAAATCGAGAGGATAGATGACTTAGACTTTATAAGTATCATAAGATAAATGATGATCCCGTTGGAAAATCGACAGGTTTCTTCCCTATACATTCACTACAATGGGGGAGAGGTGAAAGTGTGGAAGAAAGTATCAGAAGACAGCGGCATCGCCATCTTGCCTTCACCTGGCGGGAAATGGTGCCGCTGACATTGCTTTGGATGGGACAGGGCGTGCTGGTGTTGATCGGTATGACTTTGATCGGGTACCGGTACTGGAAAGAGAAAAGAGATGCATGGATCGGTGCATTGTTTCTTTGCGGCAGCGCATTTGTATTCGGTTCTCTATCCAATGTATATGTCATAGCCTTGTTATTGATGATTGTTTTTTGTATGATAGAAGCTGCCCGGCTGTGCGGCGGCAATATCGGCAAGTGGGTAATGTTTGGCGTAGTAGGGAGCAGTGCGGTATATGCGATGTATTTACAGATGGCGCCTGCGCGGATCATCTGTATTTTAGCTGCACAGATCTTATTGTTTGAAAGTGATCGGCTGCATATGGAGGAGGCAAGCCGCCACTTTCATATCACCCAGACCTTGATCGCATTAAGCATTGCGATTTGGGCAGCGTTTCTTTTCCCTCACTATGGCGTTTCGCTGCTTGCGGTTGTCGGGGTAATGCTTTGTCTGCGTGCGGAATTTGAAACAGCTTTGGTCACGTTGCTGCTGCTGTATGGGTTAAGTGCCGCAATATCGGCGCCGCTTTACTATTTGTTTGTGATCATTTGCGCCTATTTCCGTCAAAATTTATTTCTATTAAGTGTAAGCGGCATTGGCGGTGCAGTCTTTTTTTCTTCGTGGCTGCTGCTTGGCATATACGGTTGTTTTGTGTGTGCCTATCTTTATGAACGATTGACCAAAGAAACAGCTGCCGCATATGTATGCACCAATCAACAAAAAGACTTTAAGCGGCGGCTTCATAATTTTTCAGCCATTTTTGATACGCTTGCAGAGTATTATGCTGCCATTTCTCCGGTACAATCGGAAATACTGGGACATATGGCAGAAGCGTTGTCTTATAGTGCCTCGATCATGTATTTGCATGCGCTGCGGGAAGATCGTGAAAACAAGATTCGTAAAACTTTAGAGGTGTATCGTTATGAAATAGAACATTTTTATTATGAAGAAAATGAAGAAGGCATGATCCACATCGCTTTGACCTTATGCAATCTGAAAGCACAGGAAGGACAGGAAACGATCCTGCCGTTGTTAGAAAGCTTGTGTGACTGCCAGCTGGAGATCAAGAAAGAACAAAGCCGACGGTTCTTGCGCAACCGCAGAGAACTGGTCTTAGAAAGCGTACAGCCTTTTGTGCTGGATGCGTATGCCGACAGCTTGAGAAAAGAATCACGCTGCGGCGACAGCTTTTCTATCTTCGCGTATCGGCAGTACCGCATTTGTATGATCAGTGATGGAATGGGAAGCGGTGATCGTGCCGCAACGGTTTCCCGCAGCATGACAACGATCTTCCAAAGAATGATCAGCAGTGATATTCCTATGGATATCAGTGTGCGCTGTATGAACCGGCTATTGCAGAGCGATGTATTCGCGACCATGGATGTCATTACCTTCGATCTCAATCAAAAACTGGCCTATATTTTCAAAAGCGCCGCCTGTCCGACCTTTTTGATTCGCGGAGATGAATTGTTGGAGATCAGCGGCAACAATTTGCCGGTTGGCATCTTAAACGCTTTAGATGCGGACTGCTATACGCTGCAGCTGCGGGAAAACGACGCGTTTTTGATGTTTAGCGACGGCGTTTATATGAATGAGATCTATGAATGGCTGCGCATGAGGAAAGGAACAGATGCAAAAGCACAGGTTGAAGCGATGATGGAAATTTTGACGCGTGTAAAGCGCAAGGACGATTCTACGATCGTTTATGCAAAGGTATTGAAAAATCACTCTTGATCATAAAAGGGGAAAAGGTGTCTTTTTATGTAGAACTGTGCTAAAATGAAAGCGGAAACAGGAGGTACATATGAACGTATTAGATCATAGCAAAGCTTATCAGAAATTTTTTGAGGAACTGACTCGGATTCCGCATGGCTCAGGCAATGAAAAGGCAATCAGCGATCATTTGGTGGCGTTTGCCAAAGCGCATGGTCTGCGGTCCGTACAGGATCAGGTAAACAATGTCATCATTTATAAAGATGCGACAAGCGGATATGAGGATAAGGATGCCGTTATTTTACAGGCGCATATCGACATGGTGAATGAAAAAAATGCCGATGTAGAACATGATTTTGAAAAAGACCCGCTGAAACTGGAAATTGTGGACGGTTATTTGCGGGCAAAAGGCACAACGCTGGGCGGTGATGATGGAGCCGGAGTTGCCATGATCATGGCAGTGTTGGCAGATCAGACGCTGGCGCATCCGGCAATCGAAGCGTTGTTTACAGTTGATGAGGAAAGTACGATGATCGGCGCCTTTTCACTGGATCCAAGCTTATTGCGCGGCACCCGTTTGATCAATATCGACGCCGAAGAAGAGGATACGACCAATACTTGTTCGGCAGGCGGGGAAGATGTTTTCTTGCAAAAACAAGTGCGGTTTGAACAAAATACAAAACCTGCCTATCTGCTGGAAGTAAAGGGCTTATTAGGCGGGCACAGCGGAGCGGAGATCCATAAAGGGCGCGGCAATGCCAATAAAGTGCTGGGACGCCTCCTGCATGCGGCCAATGAAGCGAAAGGCATTCGTTTGGCAAACTGGCAGGGCGGTTTGAAGATCAATGCGATCCCAAGAGAAGCGCAGGCGGTATTTGCCGCAGCAGAAGAGGTAAAAGATGTTATTTTAGATGAAGCGAACAAGATCCGCAAAGAATTGGAATTTACCGATCCCGGTTTTACTTGGGAATTAAAAGAAGCAACAGCGGAAAAGGTGATGGAACAAGCCGACAGCGATGCGGCGATCCGCCTGTTATATGTATTGCCTTGCGGCATGCGGCAGTTCTCTGAGAAAATCGGCGTAACACAAGCCAGTGAAAACACCGGCATCATCTCTGTTGCAGATGATACGGTGCGCATTGAAACAAGTACGCGCGGTGCTTTGGATTCTTATGTCAAGGATATGAAGTCCGAACTGTTAACGATTGCCGCGGCATTCGGCTTTAACGGCAGCGGCGACAACTGGTATCCGGCATGGGATTATATGGAGGTCAGCCCACTGCGGGACACGATGGCGGAAGTTTATGCACAGATGCATGGCAGTCCATTAAAGATGGAAGCGATCCACGGTGGTTTGGAATGCGGGATCTTCAAGGAAAAAATGCCGGCATTGGACATCGTAACGATGGGACCGAATTTATATGACGTACACACGCCGGATGAAAAACTGGATCTGGCATCGTTTGATCGCACTTATGCGTTCTTGTGCCGTTTGATCGCCGCACTGTAAAAACTTCGATGTGTCGATCCGGCATGGATTTCATCCGAGCAGTTTGTAACAGAAGCAGAAAAGGAAGTATCTTGGTCGATCCGGACTTCCTTTTTTCTTGTTTTACTTTCGCTTTGATCAAATGTGCATAAAAAGATCTGATGATGCACATAGCCAAGAAAATGGGATGACAGAGCGATTTACCGATATCAAAATATTTCGCAATCCAAAGGATTTCATGTGCAGAAGCAAGCCTTTATGTTATAATAAAGCAAGAAAACGGATAGGTGATGATATGGCAAACTGGCGGGAATTAAAAAATCGCAGATGGGTCGTCGGTGTCTCCGGCGGCGCCGATTCGATGGCGCTTTTGGCAATGTGTTTAGAAAAGCAGTTGGATGTGATCGTCGCCCATGTGAATTATCAAAAGCGAGCAACCGCAAACCGCGATATGATGTGTGTGGTAAACTTCTGTAAGGCGCATGATGTCATGTGTCATGTAGCGTATTGCGATCCCCATCATCAGGGAAATTTTCAGGCATATGCCCGTGCATACCGCTATGATTTTTACCGTCTGCTGGCAGATACTTATTCCTGCGGCGGCGTTTTGGTCGCACATCAGATGGACGATGTGATCGAAACCTATCTCATGCAGCGCAAACGTCATGCCACACCACAATACTACGGTATTCGAGAAGAGCTGATCCTGCACAATATCCTTGTCGTGCGGCCGCTGCTTTCCTATACCAAAAAAGATCTGTTGAAATACTGTGAAAAACATGCGATTCCTTATTACGATGACGAAAGTAACTTTTCCGATGATTATGAGCGCAACCGCATTCGCCATGCGGTCGTCGATACGCTGCGCTTAGAGGATAAGAAACAGATGATCCGGGAAATCGAGGAGTTGAATGAGGCAAAACAAAAGCAAGAACGGCTCCTGTTCGACGCCTTCAGCAAATGGCAAATGCAAAGATCGCTCAAAGATCTGCGCGCTATGAGCGAAACGATGCGCTTAGGCGTGCTGCGGATGTTTTTGAAGACCAAGATCGATGTTGCCAAACTTTCCGGCAAGGAGCTGCAGAATATCAGCGATATGATCATGCAGAGCACCCATAACTGGGTATATGAGCTAGATGATACGTATTCACTTGTCCATAATTATGAGATCTTGTCGATCGAAGAAACAAACTGCAAAGGCTATGCTTATACATACGATGCGATCTGTTATGAAGAGACACCGTATTTTGCGATTCGTGAGGAAGGGGAAACGATCGAACGGCTGGCACTTGCCAAGGAAGACTTTCCGATCACGATCAGGAACGCACGCGCCGGTGATTTTATCCGTTTGCGCTTCGGCACCAAAAAGGTGGCGAGATGGTTTATTGACCGTAAAATTCCTTATCGGCAGCGTCAATTATGGCCGGTTGTGGAAAATGCGGCGGGAAATGTGATTTTTGTTGTGGGAATTGGATGTGATATCGCACATTTTACTAACAATTCCTATATCTTTGTGATAAAATAGAGAAGATACTTGTTGGAGGGCATTGGGATGCATAAGGATGTAAAAAAGATTCTGATTTCGGAGGAAGAAATCGTCAAAAGGTGCGAAGAACTGGGACGCCAGATCACGGCAGATTATGAGGCGAAACAGGAAGCGCCTTTGCTGGTGGGGCTGTTAAAAGGAAGCGTGCCTTTCTTAGCGGAGCTGATCAAGCATATCGACATGGATATCATGTTTGATTTCATGGATGTTTCCAGTTATGAAGGAACGCAGTCCGTAGGCAATATTCGGGTAATCAAGGATTTGGACAGTTCGATCAACGGAGTCTCGATCCTGTTAGTGGAAGATATCGTCGATACGGGCAGAACGCTTGCGGAAGTAAAGCGTATGCTGTTAAATAAAGGCGCAAAGGAAGTAAAGATCGTATCCTTGCTGGATAAGCCGCAGCGGCGGGTGGTCGATATCTCGGCAGACTATGTCGGTTTTGCGGTACCGAATGAATTTGTGATCGGGTATGGTTTAGACTTTGATCAGAAATATCGGAATCTGCCTTATGTCGGTGTACTAAAAGACGAGTTATATGAATAATATCCGTAACAGGCAGAAGAAAAACGGATCAGGGAAATGAATAGGAAAAGGAAAATGATCGAATCCTATACTGAAGGAGGTTTACAGAATGAAAAATAACCGTTATGTGAATTTTCTTCCCTATGTACTGGTAATTGCGATTTTGTTGATGCTGGGATCTTTCAGCACCGGCACAAAGCATCGTACATTCAGTTACAATGAGTTCGTATCGCAGGCGGAAAAAATGACGTTTGGCGATGTTAATATTTCCGTAGGAACATCTATTGTAAAAGTGGAAGGAACTTATCGCTCCGGCGGTGAAGAACAGGCGTTTGATGTATCAATGCCGAAGACGACGAAGAATTTAGAATGGCTGCAGGAAACCCTTGATGAAGAGAAAAATCAAGTAACGGTTTCCGATGCGGATGAGCGTAATATCTTTTTAGAGTTCATGATGCAGATCGTTCCATTGCTTTTGGTGATGGGCGTCGGTTTCTTTATCTTGATGAAAAGCAGCGGCGGTGCCAACAACAAGGCGTTTGAATTTACGAAATCACGGGCGCGTATCGAGTCGGATGTAAAAACGCGCTTTGCGGATGTGGCCGGCTGTAAAGAAGAAAAGGAAGAAGTAAAGGAAATCATCGATTACTTAAAAAATCCGACGAAATTCTCGGAAATGGGAGCGCGCATTCCTAAAGGGATGTTGATGGTAGGGCCTCCGGGCACCGGTAAAACATTGCTTGCGAAGGCGGTTGCCGGAGAAGCGAATGTACCGTTTTTCTCTATTTCAGGAAGTGATTTTGTAGAGATGTTTGTCGGTACCGGGGCAAGTCGTGTGCGTGATATGTTCAAGCGTGCCAAACAGGCAAAGCCTTGTATCATCTTTATTGATGAAATCGATGCGGTCGGCAGACAGCGCGGCGCCGGTTTAGGCGGGGGCAATGATGAACGCGAACAGACCTTGAACCAGATCTTAGTAGAAATGGACGGTATGAACGAAAATGCCGGAATCGTTGTCATTGCGGCGACCAACCGTGCCGATGTATTAGACCCGGCGCTGATGCGAAGCGGACGATTTGACCGTCAGATCACCGTTGGCTTGCCGGATAAAACGGGGCGCTATGAAATTTTACAAGTGCATGCCCGTAATAAAAAGCTGGCGCCGAATGTGAACTTGGAACAGCTGGCGAAGCGGACACAGGGATTCTCGGGAGCCGATCTGGAAAATGTGCTGAATGAAGCTGCGATCTTGGCGGTGCGTGAAGATCGTCATTTGATTACGATGAGCGATCTGGATGAAGCGATCGACCGCGTCATGATGGGACCGGCAAAGAAATCCAAGAAATACACAGATAAAGAGAAACGCATGGTGGCTTATCATGAAGCAGGTCATGCGGTGATCGGATTGAAGCTGGAAGGCGCCAACAGCGTGCAGAAGATTACGATCATTCCGCGCGGTCAGGCCGGCGGTTACAATCTGATGACGAAGGAAGAAGAAACCTACTGTACGACCAAGAGCGAATATATGGCAATGATCACCAGCTTTCTGGGTGGCCGGGTCAGCGAAGAAGTTGTATTCAATGAGATTACAGACGGCGCTTACGGTGATTTGGAGCAGGTTACGAAAATTGCCAAAGCAATGGTGCGCAGCTTCGGTATGTCAAAGCTGGGACCGATCCAGTATTCCGATAATTCCGGCAATGTCTTCTTAGGACGTGATTATAGCCAGGGAAGCAATTACTCGGGAGAGATCGCTTTTGAGATCGACAAAGAAATTCGCAGGATCGTAAATGAATGCTATGATCAGGCAAAAGAAATCATTGTGGCGAATCGTGATCTGTTGGATCTGATTGCGAAAACCTTGATCGAAGAAGAAACGATTACTGCCGAACAGATCAAAAATCTTGCGGAATACGGTACTTTGCGATCACCGGAAGAACAAAAGGCGGAAGCAGAAACAGCAGCCTTGGAAGCACAGGCGAGCGAACAAAGTACGCAGGAAGCGACGATGGAAGCAAGCGATGAAGAAAAACAGACGCTTGTGGAAAGCGTGGCAGACGCAGTTGATGAAACAAAAGAGTAGGTGTGCCTACTCTTTTTACAGGAAGGGAAACAGATGAAGAGATTAGGGATTATGATCGGCACCGTGCTGCTTTGTATCGGTGTGGTCTTATTTGGACTTGGAAAGAGCGCGGAATCATTCATGAAGCAGGATTTTTCACACACATTAGTAAAAGAACTGCAAAACGGTGAGATCATCGCACGTTCTTTAGATGCGCTTGCAGTTGATCCAAGTATCCGCCCACCGCTGGAACAGGCGATGAAGGCGGTTTTTCAAGATGAACGAATCGCTGCACGGTTAGAAACTTACACCAATCAGACCATTCGTTCCCTGATTACAGATGAAATAGTCGATCTGCATCTGAATGAGGACATAAAAGCACTGCTCTTAGAACAGGAAGATGTGATCTATTTGGCAACGCAGTATGTCATGAGCAGGGCAGAAACACATACTTGGCTAAGCAATCTTGCCGATGTGCTGGATGTGGAAGCGGCGTATGAGGCACAGCTTTTACAGATCAAAACAACCATGCCCGCATCCTATCAGCAGGCGATACGGTGGATTGGCTTTTTCTATGAAGGAAATGTGGCGCTGCTCGCTTTGGTGATCGGCGGTATCGGATCAATGCTGATTCTGATCGGTACGCTTTCCTTTTATCGCTGGATGAAATATGGGAAAACCGCATTTCTGCTGGGTGCGCTTCTTTTGGCAGGCAGCGGATTTATAGGAGAACAGGCGCTGCGTTTGCGTTATCATGATACGCTCATTCTCGATTTTGCGGGAACTATCAGCGAAGCGCTGTTTCGCTGCAGTGCATATGCGGCAGGGATCGGCATCGTGCTGTGGGTGCTGTATGGGATCATTCATTTATTAGTAAATAAGAAAGACGTGTAGATCATTCTATCAGAATCAATAGATCGCATGATCGGTTGGTATGGTGGAAATTAAGAAAGAAGAAGGAAAGGAGCAAAAACATGAAAGATGGATTGATAAAGGCATTGGCTTGCGACAAACGGGTTCGCATTTATCTTTGTGCAACGACGGCACTGGTCGATGAAGCGCGAAAACGTCATGATTTATGGCCGACTGCCAGCGCGGCGCTGGGGCGTACGCTGAGCGTGGGCGTCATGATGGGCAGCATGTTGAAAAGCGATAAGGAACAGCTTACCATTCAGATCAACGGCAATGGTCCGATCGGAACGATCATGGTAGACGCTTACAGCGATGGGCATGTGCGCGGATTTGTCGGAGAACCGCATGTGCACTATCAATATAATGATACCGGAAAGCTTGCGGTCGGTATTGCAGTTGGCAAGGACGGCTATTTAGAAGTGATCAAGGACTTCGGCATGAAAGACAACTGGAGCGGGAAAGTGGCTTTGCAAAGCGGTGAGATCGGCGAGGATTTTGCCTATTACTTTACCGTGAGTGAACAAACCCCTTCGGCCGTATCACTGGGCGTGTTGGTAAATCCGGATCATCAGGTACAGGCAGCCGGCGGTTTACTGATTCAGATGATGCCGGATGCGACAGAAGAAGATATCGTAAAAACCGAAGCATTATTAAAAACACTGCCGCCGATGTCTACTTTGATCAATGAAAAAGAAAGTCTGAGAGAAATCGTTTCTTCTCTTTATGACGATGTAGAGATCTTAGAAGAAATGCCGGTGGAATTTCGCTGTCACTGTTCCAAAGCGACGATCAAACGCATGATCACCACTTTACCGAAGGAGGAGCGGCTGGCGATGATTCATGAGGATCACGGCTGTGAGGTAACCTGTCATTTCTGTAATTCCACTTATCAGTTAAGTGAAGCAGAACTGCGGGAGCTGGAGGACTTTTTAGAGCGTTATGAAAAATAACAGCTGGAAGATCAGCGATGTTACGATCGCAAACAGAGTGGTGATCGCACCGATGGCAGGTATTTCCAATCAAGCCTTTCGTTATATCTGCAAGGAATTCGGTGCCGGGCTGATCTATACGGAAATGGTATCGGACAAGGCGCTTTATTATCAAAATGTAAAGACGCTTGGCATGACCCAGACCTTAAAGGAAGAACATCCGCTCACGATGCAGATCTTTGGCAGTGATGTGGAAAGCATGGTGTATGCGGCGAAGCTGTTAGATCAGGAAACGGATTGTGATATCATCGATATCAATATGGGATGTCCGGTCAATAAAGTAGTAAAGGCAGGAGCAGGCAGCGCATTGATGAAAGACCCAGAGCATGCGGCAAAGATCGTAAGCGCGGTAGTGGCGGCGGTAACAAAGCCGGTAACCGTAAAAATGCGCATCGGTTGGGATGAAACCTGTATCAACGCAGTGCCATTTGCATTGGCGATGGAAGCGGCAGGGGCAAGTGCGGTCGCGGTACATGCACGCACGCGCAAACAGATGTACGAAGGACACAGTGATTGGCGCTATATCAAAGCGGTCAAAGAAGCGCTGCACATTCCGGTGATCGGCAACGGTGATATCCATACGCCCCAAGATGCCCAACGCATGTTAGAAGAAACCGGCTGTGATGCGGTCATGATCGGCAGAGGGGTACTAGGTGATCCTTGGCTGATCAGACAGTGTGTGCATGCTTTGGAAAGCGGAGAAGAACTGCCAAACGCGGCGATGGAAGAAAAATTTTCCTTGGCAAAGGAACACGCCCGACGTTTGGTCGATCTGAAAGGGGAATATGTCGGTATCAGAGAAATGCGGGGACATGCGGCGTGGTATGTGAAAGGCTTGCCGAACAGCCATCGTCTCAAGGATCGTTTAGCAAAGATCGAAAGCATGGCAGAGCTGGAACAGATCTTAGGTGATTATGCGAAAGAACAGGAAAACGAGAAGAAAGCGAAAATGTGATTGACAAGCAATCGGTTTGTCTATATAATCATACCGTAATCAAGAAAACGTTGAAGGGAGCAGTAGCCTCGTATCATAAGCGCAAAGAGAGTTCCGGTCGGTGTGAAGGAATCGTGGATGCGTTGGCGAATCAAAGGCCCGGAGTGATCCGAAAGGACGTGTCGTTCACGTTACGAACCGGCTTGCTTTGAAAGAAAGGCATGTCACAAAGGCGATATCGGCAACGGTATGGCGAATTAGGGTGGTACCACGATGTAACTCTCGTCCCTATGTGGAGGAGAGTTTTTGTTTTGTAAACGTAAAAAGGAGAGAATAACATGCAGCAGAACTTAACAGATCAGGAATTAGTAAGGCGCGAAAAACTGGAATTTCTAAAGGAAAAAGGCATTGCGCCGTTTGGACATCGCTATGACCGCACACATAAAAGCGGTGATATCAGAAACGCATATGAACAGTGCTCTAAAGAAGAGCTGGAAGAAATGCAGGTAAACGTAAAGATTGCCGGACGTATCATGACCAAGCGTATGATGGGGAAAGCAGGCTTTATGCACATGCAGGATCTGGACGGACAGATTCAGGTTTATGTACGCAAGGATGCGATCGGCGATGAGATGTTTGAAGTGTTCAAGAAAGCCGATCTAGGCGATATTGTCGGCATCGAAGGCGAGGTCATGAAAACCAATCACGGGGAATTGTCGATCAAAGCAGCGGTCTATACGCATTTGAGCAAGGCACTGCGCCCGCTGCCGGAAAAATTTCACGGTTTGACTGATATTGAAGAACGTTACCGCCGTCGTTATGTCGATCTGATCATGAATGAAGAATCACGCAGAGTTGCGCTGTTAAGACCGCGCATGGTCAGAGCTCTGCAGGAATACTTAGATCAAAGAGGCTTTGTAGAGGTGGAAACACCGGTATTGCAGCCGATCCTGGGCGGTGCGAATGCACGTCCTTTCATCACGCATCACAATACGTTGGATATGGATTTCTATCTGCGCATCGCTACCGAGCTGCCGTTAAAGCGCCTGATCGTCGGCGGCTTGGAAAAAGTTTATGAATTCGGCAGACTGTTCCGCAATGAGGGAATGGATACAAAGCATAATCCGGAATTTACAACGGTAGAAGTATATGAAGCTTATTCGGATATGGAAGGTATGATGGAATTGACCGAAGGGATGATCGAGCATGCGGCGTTAAAGGTGTGCGGCACAACGGAACTGACTTGGAAAGATAAGGTCATCAATGTAAAAGCGCCGTTTCAGCGTCTGCACATGGTCGATGCGATCAAACAGGAAACCGGTGTGGATTTCTGGAAAGAAATGAGCGTAGAAGAGGCGCTGGAAATTGCCGCATCCCATCATGTCGAAGTAGAAGCGCATGAACGCAGCGTCGGTCATATCATCAACTTATTCTTTGAGGAATTTTGTGAAGACAAGATCGTGCAGCCGACTTTTGTCTATGGTCATCCGGTAGAGGTTTCTCCATTGGCGAAGAAGAATCCGGAGGATGAACGCTTTACCGACCGCTTTGAACTGTTTATTGACGGCAGTGAATACTGCAACGCATTTACAGAATTAAATGATCCGATCGATCAAAGAGCGCGTTTTGAAGCACAGGTGGAAGAAAAGAACAAAGGCAATGACGAAGCCTGTGAAATGGATGTAGACTTTGTGGAAGCACTGGAATATGGTTTACCGCCGACCGGCGGTATGGGCATGGGCATCGATCGTCTGTGCATGCTTTTGACAAATTCGGAAAGCATCCGCGATGTTCTGCTTTTCCCGCATATGCGCAACATCGGCGGTTCTGCAACTAAGGCAAATACGGCAGTGAAAGCGGAAAAGCCGACAATGAAGCTCGACCTTTCGAAAGTGCAGGTCGAACCGCTGTTCAGCGAAATGGTAGATTTTGATACCTTCTCCAAGTCTGACTTCCGTGCGGTCAAGGTGCTTGCCTGCGAAGCCGTACCGAAATCAAAGAAGCTGTTGAAATTTGTGCTGGATGATGGAAGTGGTACTGAGCGCATCATTTTAAGCGGCATTCATGAATACTATGAGCCGGAAGAGCTGGTGGGCAAAACTTGTATCGCCATTACCAATTTACCGCCAAGAGCGATGATGGGCATTGATTCCTGCGGTATGTTGATCAGCGCTGTATATGAAATAGATGGCAGAGAGGGATTACATCTGTTAATGGTCGATGACAATATCCCGGCCGGTGCGAAATTATACTGATAGAAAAACCACACAAAAGCGGTACTACCTACATAGGCGTGCCGCTTTTGTTTGTTAAAATCTTCTTTTTGATCACTGCTTCCTCTGCTCCTGATACGCAAAAAAAGCTTTCCCAACTTGCTCTTTTCGCCAGCTCTTCAAGATCCGATAACCCGGATAAGCAAAGATTACTTCACAAAGCAGTTCCACAAGCATACCGGTGATGGCGCAGGTGATGCACTGCAACAAGGTCCAGCCGAAAAACTGATGACTGACGATCAGCGCGAACAATAAATTGTCGCAAAACTGCCCCAGCGCCGTTGAGATATAAGTTCTCGTCATAAAGGTCTTGAAACTGGTTTGATCTTTACAAAATTTACCGATCAAGGCATTGGAGTAATTATTGACAATGGAAGAGATCAAAAAAGCAATCGTACTTCCAAGCAATACATACCACACACCGCCGAAAGTCGCATCCAAGCTGTGGTTGATCACGGTTTCCATACCGGGCACATAGCTCTCCGACCAAATACCGGGAATGCGGCTGGCAATAAAAAAGATCAGACACATGCCGAGATTGATCAGCGCCGCTACGATCGATGCCTGTGTGGCGGCTTTTGGACCGAAATGTTTGGTAATGACATCCATGCTGAGAAAAGACAGCCAAGAGATCAAGATCCCACAGTCCAGCGCAAGAAACTCCCATGGCAGTTGAATGCTTTTATTCGCAAGCAGATTCATGGCGATGACCGATACGATAAATAAGGTCATCATCAGTGATGGAATACTGCGAAATAAGAGTTTCATTTCCCGAATTTCTGATTTTAATTTGTTGATCATGTTCATTCCTCCTGTTTTTTTAACGATGGTTGGGAAGTAAAACATCGTTTTAATCGAACCTCTAAAATTTAATACAGAGTGAGAGAAATGTCAATAAAAAACAGCAGCATTCTTTCTGTTTTTTGATATAATCATAGATACCATATGAAAAAGTTGCGAAAGGGGCAAACAAGATGATCTATGTGATGAGCGATATACATGGCATGGCTGATCGTTATCAGGAAATGTTGAATTGATCGATTTTAATGAACAGGATACACTTTATGTACTGGGAGATATCATTGATCGGGGAAATGGATCAATCAAAGTATTGCAGGACATGATGCGCCGTCCTAATGTGCATGGGATATTTGGCAATCATGAATGGATGTGCGTAGAATGTATGAAGTGGCTGTCGGAAGAAATCAGTGAAGCGTCTATAAGCAGGATCGACGAAGAACAACTGATGAAACTATCGGATTGGATCAATAACGGCGCTTATCCGACGATTCGAGAGCTGCTTGCATTGTCTTTGGAAGAACGCATGGCGATCATGGATTATCTGCTGGATTTCAGTGCTTATGAAGAAATTACGGTAAACGGGAAGTATTATCTTTTGGTGCACGCCGGACTGGGGAATTTTCAAAAAGATAAGCCGCTTTTTCACTATGATGTAAACGATCTTATCTGGGAGCGTCCGGATTGGGAGATTCCTTATTTTGACGAAGACGATCGTTTCGTGATCGTCGGTCATACGCCGACACTGGGAATCAGCGGGAAAGCGGAGATCTTTCATCATAATCAATTCATTGCCATCGACTGCGGTGCGTGTTTTCAAGACGGCGCATTGGCTTGCCTCTGTTTGGATACGATGGAAGAATTTTATTGCTAGACAGTCAGTTCAGGCGGCGAAACGGCCGTCTTTTTTTTTGATCAAGGAAAGCGTAGAGCAGTTTGGCGGATTGACAGTGAGCAGGGGAAATGACATATAATGAAATCCTGATTGGAGGTATGGATATGAATAGAGAAGAGATCCAGCATTATTTAGTACAGTATTATGAGGACTGTACGCTTAAACGCCGCTTAAATGCTAAGACGATCAAAGCTTATAAGATCGACTTGAAGCAGTTTTTGGACATGATGGAAGAAAATGATTATACTGATCATGCGGCACTGCGCGATTACGTTTACCAACTCAATCGGCAATATGACAAATACAAGACCGTAAAGCGCAAGCTCGCAAGTGTGAAAGCATTTTATCATTATTTGGAATATGAAACGATCATAATAGACAATCCTTTTCACAAGATCAAGACACAGTGCAGAGAGCCGCTGCTTTTGCCACGTACCATTTCCTCACAGCAGTTAAGAGCGATCTTTTCCTGTGTTTACGATGATCTGGAACATGCGCGGTCTGACTTTGCGTTCAAGTATCATATGCGCAACGTCGTGCTGCTGGAACTGCTGTTTACGACCGGTATGCGCATATCCGAATTATGCGGCTTAAGAAAAGAAGATATTGATTTGAAGGAGCGCACAGTCAAAATATTCGGCAAAGGGGCTAAGGAACGCATGCTTTATTTAGGCAATGATGAGGTAGTGGAGCTATTAAAGCGATACATGCAAAGCATTGTGCAAGATCGTGCTTCGCCTTATTTCTTTGTCAATAAATACGGTGAGAAGTTATCTGATCAGTCGGTTCGCAATCTGCTTCATATGCTGGAACGGCGTTTAGGGTTTTCCAAGCCGCTCACACCGCATATGTTTCGCCATACCTTTGCGACCTGTCTGCTGGAAAAAGATGTCGATATTCGCTATATTCAGAAAATACTGGGACACAGCTCCATTGCCATTACCCAGATTTACGCGCATGTGACAAGTACGAAGCAGAAAGAGATCCTGACCCTGAAAAATCCCCGCAACGACTATAACCGTTTTGATAAGCGCATTCACTGATCTTAGCGCATGATGTGCTAGGCAAATACATTGTGCTTTGTTATAATAGAAAAGAACAAGAACGAACAGAATAAGAGGTGATCAGATGAATGGCGCAAAGCGTAGGCTCCTCATCTTTGAACAGTTAAAGGAAGCGAAAAGCGTTGAGGTCAAGCAACTGGCAAAACAATATGAAGTATCGCCGATGACGATTCGCCGCGACCTTTCTTTATTTGCGAAGCAGGGACTTGTTTCCTTAAATTATGGCGGTGCGATCTTGAATGAAGGAAGCGGGGTCGAAGCGAGCTTTTCGCTGAAAGCCGCACAGGCGCAAAGTGCCAAAGCTGCTATTGCCAAAGAAGCCGCCCGTTTGGTAAATGAGGGAGAAACGATTTTATTAGACTGTGGAACGACGACCTATGAAATGGCAAAGTATCTGAGCGATAAAGCGATCACGGTGATCACGAATTCATGGAAAATTCTGCAAGTATTGCAAAATACGCCGAAAATTAAGGTGATCCTGGCGCCGGGCACCTATTCGCGCATATCGCAGGGGGCGATCAGTTCCGATACGATACGCTTTATCGGCGAACATCATGTCGATCATGTGTTCATGTCTACACAAGGACTTGATCTGGCATGGGGCGCCAGCGTTCCCGATGAAATGGATGCGAATGTAAAGCAGGCGCTGATGAAAGCGGGCAGTCACTGCATCTTGTTGGCAGATCAAAATAAATTTGATCAGCGCTATTTTGCCCGTTATGCGAAGATCGATGAATTTGATCTGGTCATCAGCGACCGTCAATTGGAAGAAGCTGAAGAGCAGGCATTAAAACAAATGCGAACCGGGTATTTGCAGGTCATAGTACATTCTGCTTAAAAACACAAAAAAGAACAAAAAGAAACAGATGGAACAGAAAGGGAAACAGGATGAGGTGTTTCCCCTTTTTTCTTTATCCAAAAAAACTTCTATTTCTAAAAGGCAGGACTAGGCGCAAAGTAAAATCCCAAGTATGATAAAGACGAAGGTACAGGAGGTTCATAATATGGAATGGATGATTGATACTGCTGATTTAACCAAGATCAAAGAATTGATCGAATATTATCCGATCTGCGGTGTAACCAGCAATCCCAGTATTGTAAAAAAAGCGGCGCCGCAAGACTTTTTCGCACATATGCGGGAAATTCGCAAATGCATCGGCAAAGAGCGTTCTTTGCATATTCAAGTAACAGCGAGAACGGCAGAGGATATGTTGGCGGAAGCGCGGCTGATCCATGAAAAGGTAGACGATGCGGTCTATATCAAAATACCGGTTACCAAAGAAGGATTGAAGGCGATCAAGCTGTTGAAAGAAGCAGGCTTTCGGGTAACGGCAACCGCGATCTATACTGAGATGCAGGCATATTTGGCCATGTGTGCCGGTGCGGATTATCTCGCCTTATATATCAATCGCATCGCTAATTTAGATCATGATCCGATGATCGTGGTCGAACATGTGGCGGCGGCGATCCATGCCCACCAAGCAGACTGTCAGATCTTGGGGGCAAGCTATAAAAATCTCAGACAAGTACAGGAAACGCTCGTACATGGGGCAGCGGCGGTAACAGTGCCGGCAGATATCCTGCCGCTTACCTTTGCTAATCCTTCGATCGAACAAGCGGTGGAGGGATTTGAGCGAGACTGGTTCTCCTTGTATGGAGAAGGCAATGATTTATTGAAGATGGGAAAGGAGCAGTAAATGATGTATGGTTTATTAAGTATGGAAATTGCCAATCAAGATTGTGATTTTACAAGGATCGAAGCGATGCGTAACCGGATGTATCATCGTAAAGCGACGATCTGTGCGCAGCGTGCGGAAATCATTACCGCCTCTTTTCAAAAACATGAAGAGGATCCGATCGTGATCAAACGAGCCAAGGCGTTTGCGGATATCCTTGATCAGATGGATATTTACATCGAACAAGATACCTTGATCGCAGGCAATCAGGCATCGCGTAATTTCGCCGCGCCGATCTTTCCGGAGTATTCGATCGACTGGATCATAGAAGAATTAGACGAGTTTGACAAACGCACCGGCGACGCTTTTTCCATTGATGAAGAAACAAAAGAAAAACTGCGCAAGATCGCTCCTTATTGGAAAGGCAAGACGCATCAGGATGAAGTGTTAAAGAATTTATCGCCGATCAATCGCTTGGCAGAGCAACAGGGCGTTTTGCATCGCGGTGGGATTTCGATGTCCGGAGATGGGCATATCATTCCCAATTATGAGTTTGTGCTGGCAAATGGCTTTGGCGGCATGCGTGAGATCGCGAAGCAGCACTTGCTAAACGATCAAGATCTAAGCGAAGAACAAATTGCTTTTTATGAGGCTTCGATCATTACGATGGATGCGGCGCTGCGTTATTGTAAACGCTTTGCAAAGCGGGCAAAGGAAGAGGCAAATGCTTGCGGCGATGCCAAACGCAAAAGCGAGCTGCTGGATATGAGCCAAATGTTCGCCCATTTGATGGAGGGAAAGGCACAAAGCTTTTATGAAGCGGTGGAAACCGTATATCTGGTGCATCTGTTAATGATGATCGAAAGCAATGGGCACAGTTTTTCATTTGGCCGCTTTGATCAGTATATGTGGCCTTATTATGAAAAAGATCGTGCCAATGGCATGTTAAGCAAAGAAAAGGCGCTGGAGCTGATCACCCATTTCTTTATTATGACCAACTCGCTTAATAAAGTACGTCCTTGGGATCATACCCAGTACAGCGGCGGTTATCCGCTCTACTCTAATTTGATGGTGGGCGGCATGAAGCCGGATGGCGGCGATGGCACCAATGATCTTTCTTATCTCTGCTTAGAAGCGATGGCTTTGACCGGCTTGCCGGAACCAAATTTAAGTGCACGTTTCTTTGCCGGAAGCGATCACGCATTTATGAAGGATGTGGCGCGTTTGATCCGCAAAGGGTTCGGTATGCCTTCGATCTTCTGTGATGAGGTATGTATTCCGGCAATGATGTCGCTTGGCTTAAAAGAAGAAGTCGCTCGTGAATATGCGTCGATGGGCTGCGTGGAAACGGCGATCCCGGGACGCTGGGGACATCGTGCGACCGGCATGACGTATGTGAATTTCGGCAAGATCATCGAACTGGTCATGTATAACGGCTATGATCCAAGTACCGGCATTCAGCTGGTAAAATTGAATGGGGAAGCGGGAAAAGCGATTCATTATCAAAGCTATGAAGAAGTATTTGCGGCATGGGAAACACTGCTTCGCTATTATACCGATCTGGCGATCGACTGTGATCTGGTGTGTGATCGCGCCTTGAAATATCATGATGCCGATGCGTTTGCTTCCAGTACGGTAAACTGCTGTTTGGCGCGCGGCAAGACCTTGAAAAACGGCGGTGCGGAATATGACTATGTCAGTTCTTCTAATATCGGACCTTCGGTGGTAGGCGATAGCTTGGCGGCAATCAAGAAACTGGTGTTTGAGGAAAAGAAATTGACCTTGGAACAGCTGCAGGATGCGATGCTTCACAATTTTGCGGGACTTGAAGGCGCTAAGATCCGCAAGCTATGTAAGAATGCGCCGAAATTCGGCAATGATGATGATTATGTCGATCAGATCGTCGCCGATGTGTATGAATCCTATTTGAAGCTGCTGCCGCTTTATCATACCGATCGTTATGGCAAAGGACCGATCGGCTGTACTTATACGATGTCTACCTCGAATATTACCTCTTATGTGCCAAATGGCTTTGATGTCGGTGCGACGCCGGATGGACGCTTAGCGACGATGCCGTTAAATGAAGGATGCTCTCCGTGTCTGAGCGCCGATAAAGAAGGTCCTACGGCCGTCATCAATTCGGTGTCAAAGCTGCCGAATCAAAAAATGGCAGGCGGACAGCTGCTGAATATGCGCTTTACCCCGGGGGCTTTGGCCGGTGAGGACAATCTGGAGAAATTCACCTGCTTTATGGAAGCGGGCAGAAAGAAAAATATCTTCCATAATCAGTTTAATATCGTAGACAGTGAAACTTTGAAAAAAGCAAAGGCGCATCCGGAAGATTATCCGGACCTGATGGTGCGGGTTGCCGGCTATTGCGCACTGTTCTCTACGCTGATGCCGGAAGCACAGGATGCGATCATCGCCAGAAGTGAGCATGACTGGCGATAAAGCGCTGATTTCCAAGATTCAGCGCTACTCCACCAAAGACGGGCCGGGTCTGCGCACAACGGTATTTTTCATGGGCTGTTCTTTACGCTGCAACTGGTGCGCGAATCCGGAAACATTATCCGCAAAACCACAGGTCTATTATTTTAAGGAACGCTGTCAGCACTGCGGTCTTTGCGTACAGGCGGGCAATGGAGCGATCAGCTTTGATCAGGTCGGCTGTCTGATCGATCGCGATCATTGTCAAAATCTTGCGGAGATGGTGGAATTATGCCCTTTTGATGCTTATGAAACAGTTGGAATGTGGAAAAGTGCGGAAGAGCTGGCAGAGATACTGTTGAAGGACCAGACGTTTTATGAGAGCACGGGCGGCGGCGTTACTTTTTCCGGCGGTGAAGCGGCTTTGCAAAGCACTTTCGTCCTGCACTGTGCTAAGATCCTAAAGCAGCACGGCATTCATATTTGCCTAGATACGGCAGGATATGTATCGTGGGAACATTTAGACGCATTGAGTGACGTCGTTGATCTGATCTTATACGACATCAAAGCGTTTGATCCGCTCATTCATAAACGCTGTACCGGATATTCCAATGAAAAGATCTTAGACCATTTCATCAGACTGGCACAGAAAAAAGTACCGATGCGCGTACGGATGATCGTCGTACCGGATCAAAATGACGATGTGCAGGATCTGAAAGCACGTATTGATTTTGTGGCAAAGCATCGAGATTGCGTGGAACAGGTCGATCTGTTGAACTATCATATATACGGCATTGGCAAATATGAAAAACTGGGCATGATCTATCCGCTTGCCGATCAGCGCAGCGTTGCAGATGATTCCTTAAAGTGGCTTTTGGAATACGGAGAAGCCAAAGGACTGCGGATGACGATCGGCGGTTGATGTGAAATTGCATGTATTGTAATCGAAAAGGGCGTAAAAACCCTTTTTCTTTCTGATAGATCCAGAAAACGATGTTTTTTCACTGCATACAGATCATGGATAATACTGTTCCTATACATATGCTTATGGTATAATAAATACATATTTGCATCAAAATATAGAAGAAGCGGAAGAAAAGAAACAGGTGATGTATGATGACAGAGGAAAGAAATCCCGAACAAAAGAAAAAAACCGTACAGGTGAAACTGGTGCGCCATAAATGGCCTGATGAAATCGCGGCAGAAAAAGCGCTGCGCCGAAAGACGATCTTATTGGTGATCGGTGCGATCTTATTTTTTGGGATCGGCTATGCCTGCAATGCGGTAACGAAAACAAACGGTGTTGCTTCTTCAAGCGCCAATCAGAAATTAAATGAAGTCTATGACATCATGCTGAATCAATGGTACTTTGGAAAAGATATTGACAGCCTCGATGAAGCATTGCTGAATCAGGCGTTAAAGGGCATGAGCGGCAGTGAAAGCGATCCTTACACATCTTATTTGACAAAAGAGGAAACGATGGAGCTCTCTTCTTCTTTGCAGGGAAGTGTCATGGGGATCGGTGTTGAATATGTCTATCTATATGACAGTGGCTCTTTCTACATTGTGAATGTGTTTGCGAATGGACCGGCGGGGCGTGCAGGTCTATGCAGCGGTGATCAGATCATCAGTGTAAATGAAGAAAGCGTTGCGGGACTTGACAGCGATGCGCTGCGGGAAAAGATCGTAGGTGAAAAAGGGACGACCGTACGCATGCAGGTCAAGCGGGAAAATAAACTGCTGGATTTTGAGATCGAGAGAGGTGAAGTTGCCAGCTCGGTATTCGGCGAAGTAAAGGGCAGCGTCGGTATCCTGACGATTGCTTCGTTTGCGGAAAATTCCGGTGAATTGGTGGGCGACTATCTGAAAGAATTTGATCAGCAGGGCGTAACTTCTTTGATCGTCGATCTGCGCGGGAACGGCGGCGGCTATGTGCAGGCGGCAGTGGACATTGCCAATCATTTGCTGCCGGAGGACAGTGTTGTCCTGTATGAAGAAAAACGGGATGGTTCTATGAGCGAAAACAGAACATCCGGATCAGGCAAGCAGTACCGCTATGATGCGATGGCGGTGCTGGTAGATGGCGATACGGCAAGTGCTTCCGAGGTCTTGACCGCTGCTTTGCGCCATTATTTAGATGCTGAAATCGTAGGCGTCAATACCTTTGGCAAAGGCACGGTGCAGATCACCAAGCCTTTTGCAGATGGCTCGTCGCTGAAATATACGATTGCGCAGTGGCTGACGCCTGCCAAAGAAAAAATACATGGCAAAGGCATCGCACCGGATGTTGAGATCGCTTCGGCAGAGGCGCACCTGTTCTCACCGGTGGCATTAAACGGTACTTATGCTGCGGACAGCGTTTCTCAGCCAGCGGTCATCGTACAGAAAGAATTGGCTTTTTTAGGCTATGCGGTGGATCGTGAAGATGGCTATTTCAGTACCGCCAGCAGTGAAGCATTGAAGCAGTATCAGCGAAATATCGGTATGGAAACAGACGGCGTGATCGATCAGGCGGTCATGGACGCACTTTATTCCAGTGTGCAGTTAAAATGGAATGCGGAAAAAGAGACACTGGATACCCAGATGATAAAAGCAATGGAGGTCGTAAATGACAGATAGCAGGAAAGAAGAAAAAGGCTTTGAACTGGTTTCCAAGTTTCAGCCGCAGGGAGATCAGATCAGCGCTATTCAAGAACTGGTAGAAGGAATCAAAAAAGGAAAAAAGACACAGGTTTTACTAGGCGCAACCGGTACCGGTAAGACATTTACCGTATCTAATGTCATTGCGCAGATCAATAAGCCGACCTTGGTCTTTGTGCATAATAAAACGCTGGCAGGTCAGCTGTACTCGGAGTTTAAGGAGTTTTTCCCGCATAATCGGGTAGAGTATTTTGTTTCTAACTTCGATTATTATCAGCCGGAGGCATATTTGCCAAAAAGCGATACGTATATTGACAAGAATGCGACGACGAATATGGAGCTGGATATGCTGCGGATGGCGGCGACCAATTCGGTATTGGAACGGCGTGATACGATCATCATCGCCTCTGTAGCCTGCATTTACGGTGCAAGCAATCCTGAACAGTACCGCGATATGTTTTTCTCAGTGCGCGTGGGAGAAAAGGTCGATCGGCAGGACATTTTGAAAAAGCTGGTTGCGCAGCAGTATACGCGCAATGATATGGATTTGGCCAGAGGCTGTTTTCGGGTGCGCGGCGATAATATCGAAATCGCATTGGGACATACCGATGCCTATATTTTAAGGATCGAACTGTTTGATGATGAGATCGAGCGAATTGCGGAAGTCGATCCATTGACAGGCAAGGTGCAAAACGCATACAGCGTTTATGTGATCTATCCCGCAAGCGGCTATGCAACGAGCAGAGATGTGATGCTTCGGGCATGTGAAACGATCGAAGAAGAATTGGAAGATCGCCTGCAGGTGCTGGAAGCGGATGGGAAGCTGTTAGAGAAACAACGCCTGGAACAGCGCACGCGCTATGATATTGAAGCGCTGCGGGAATTTGGCGTCTGCCCGGGCATTGAAAACTATTCCCGTCATATCGACGGACGCAAACCGGGAGAAATGCCTTATACGCTGTTTGATTATTTCCCCGATGATTTTTTATTGATCGTTGATGAAAGTCATGTATCGTTGCCACAGGTGAGAGGCATGTATAACGGCGATCGCGCCCGCAAGGAAGTGCTGGTCGATTATGGTTTCCGCCTGCCCAGCGCTTTAGATAACCGTCCGCTGCGCTTTGAAGAATTTGAGGGAAAGATCCATCAGGCGATCTTTGTATCCGCAACACCGGGCGATTATGAATTGGCGAAAACACATGGCGAGGTCGTGGAACAGATCATTCGTCCGACCGGCCTGTTAGATCCGTTAGTGGAAGTGCGCCCGACACATGGACAGATCGATGACCTGGTCGATGAAATTAAAAAACGCATCGCCCGCAATGAGCGTACGCTGGTAACGACGCTCACGGTGCGCATGGCAGAAGATCTCAGCACGTATCTGAAGGGACTTGATTTTAAGGTGGCCTGGCTGCATCATGAAGTCAAGACGATCGAGCGTACGGAAATCATCCGCGATCTGCGCAAAGGGAAATATGATGTGTTAATTGGGATCAACCTGCTAAGGGAAGGTTTGGATATTCCCGAAGTTTCATTGATTGCGATATTAGATGCGGATAAGGAAGGCTTTTTGCGCAGCGAGCGTTCTTTGATTCAGATCATCGGACGTGCGGCGCGTAATGCCGATGGTACGGTAATCATGTACGGGGATCAGATCACCGGTTCAATGGAGCGTGCGATCACGGAAACCAAACGCCGCCGTAGCATTCAAGAAGCATATAATCAAGCACATGGCATCGTACCGCAGACGATCATCAAACCGATCCATGAAGTGGTAAGAAGCAAAGAAACAAAACAGATGACTGCGGCTTATATGAAGAAAAAGCAGAAGATCGGCAAGAAAGAAAAAGAGAAGCTGTTGGCAGGCATCGAAAAAGAAATGCGCGAAGCCGCAAAAGTGCTTGACTTTGAACGGGCGGCAGAGCTGCGTGATATTTTGATCGAGCTGAGGAGCTGATATGAAAGTGCATCATATCCCAAGCAGTCAGATCATCTTTACCAAGTGCGCTTATCCAACGGCATTAGCAGAAAGCATGGAGCGTATCGGCATTGTCTTTCCTTTGCGCTTGCGCTGGCAAAATGACAGTTATGTCTGCCTTGACGGACACAAACGGCTCAGCGTGCTGGCAGCGTTAAAGAAAGAAACAGAAGTGCCTGCGCTCATTGAAAACGACGGCAGCATGCGCACGCAGGGAAGCTGGCATTTGATGAATCATCATTAGGAGGGAACTTCCCTCTTTTTTGTTGAGAAACAATCGCTTGTCTTTGCCATAGGCGCATGCTAGAATGAAAGCAGAGGTGAAGTTCTATGTACTGGATCATTTTTGGTATTGTCGATCTTTTTGTATTGGCGGTGTTTGGCACCTTGCTTCACTTGCGCAAAAAGAAGAGTTGGGAATCACTGTTCAATGATTATGAATTAAAAGAGGATTTGCCGAAAGAGGTGCAGGAAAAATATTGGGAAGATGCGACGGCGCTGGATGCAAAACTGTTTTTTCGGATATTTTTATTGATACAACTGGGTGCAATCGGTTCTTATTTTACCGCATGGATATGGCTGTTTATCGTATGTGCTGCGATCTATATTGTTATTTGGTATGGATATGCTTTTCTGAAAATAAAAGTTAAATATCAAAAGCAAAAGGAATCTTTCCATTGAACTGGAGGATAGGATATTATTTGTTTCCGTTATGGATCTTGTTTTTAAGAGATTTCAGCAGTACAGGAGATAGGGATTGTTGTTTTTGGGAAAATCCTGTGCTGTTATCGGAAAAGAACAGGTATCCATCAACGGCAAAAACAGGGGAAATTTATAGAACCATCTATTGATACATATTTTTATCGATAAATTTATGCGTTTATGCATATTTTTATCGATATTTTTATGCATTCGTGCATATTTTTATCGAACTTATGCAATATTAACAAGATTCGTGGTATAATGATAACGGTGATGGTATGAAAAGAACAATACTAAATCAGTTGCGAATATGGAAACAAAAACCGGATAAACGGCCACTGATCATTAAAGGCGCCAGACAGGTAGGGAAAACGTATATCATCAGAGAATTTGCCAGAACGGCATATCAGGATATGGTGGAAATCAATTTTGAAAGAGATTTGGAATTAAAAAGGATCTTTGAAAAGGCCCATAAGCCGAAAGAACTATTGGAATATTTACAGTTATCTTATCTTGATAAAAGCTTTGATTCGCAGACACTATTGTTTATGGATGAAATTCAGGCATGTCCGGATGCGCTCACTGCCTTGAAGTTTATGGCAGAAGAATTCCCATGTGATATTATCTGTTCAGGCAGTTTATTAGGCGTCGCGATTTCGAGGACTTCCTCTTATCCGATGCGCTATGTAGAAACATGGGAAATGAAGCCGATGTCTTTCATGGAATTTCTAATGGCAATGGGAATCAGCGAAGCGCTGCTGGATCAATTAAGAGAAGCAGTATTTTTGAAAATACCACTGCCGGAAGTATTACATGAGAAAATGAATGAGTTATTCAAGACTTATTTAATAGTCGGAGGAATGCCGGAAGTTGTAAAAAAATATAAAGAAACAAAATCTTATATTGAATGCCTGCGTATTCAAAGAGGGATTGTCAATGATTATCTACAGGATATGGTGAAATATGCAGATGGAGCGAGCGCACTGAAAATACGAGAGTGCTTTGCTTCTATTCCACTGCAGCTGGCAAAAGAAAATCAGAAATTCCAATATAGTGTAGTAAAAAAAGGATATAATGCCAGATACTATGATGCCAGTTTGAAATGGCTTGCGGATAGTGGGTTGATCATTAAAGTCAATCGACTGTCTCATATCGCAAAACCGATCACGGCACAGGTGGAATTGGCCGTTTTTAAGATTTTTATGGCAGACTGCGGGCTCTTTTTGTCACAGTTGGATGATGGGGATATTAAAGTGGTCTTAGATGATGAAATGGGCATTTATCAAGGGGCGCTATATGAAAATGTAGTGGCACAGATGTTAGCACAGTATCATAAAACCTGTTATTATTATGAACCTAGTCAATCAACGGAAATTGACTTTATTGTAGAATATGAGGGAGAGATCATACCGATCGAAGTAAAAGCCGGCGTTCATACTGCTTCTATTTCTTTTAGAAACTATGTGAAAAAATATCAGCCGAAACAGGCCTATCGTTTCTCTAAGAAAAATATCGGATATGACGAAGTGCATCAGATTCACTACTTTCCTCTTTATACAGTAGAATTTCTGTTGGAGCAGGAGAAACAAATCTTGCAATAAGAATAGAAAAGGGACCATCATTGAGGCGGTCCCTTTTTACGAAGCAAATGCTGATAAGTGCTTTTTTTATAGAGGAAGATTTAATCATCATGGAACATGATTTTACCGTTGAGGCAAGTATAAAACTAGCCAGCACTCCCAGCAAAGGAGCATAATAATTGTTATTGATGATCCAAGAATAAACAAAGCAAGCAACAGCAAGCAAGATATATATGCGATCATACAGGGGAATCTTTTTCCATGAGCAATAATAAACGATACATAAAGCATATATCATAAAAATACAAATGATTTGTAATAAAGGAAATGTCAAATCGGAATGAAGCATGCTCGCAAACATGGCAAGCACCGTTGCCCAAAATCCTACTATATAGATCCATGCGACTTTTTTATACTGTTTTATCATATTCGTTTACCTCACTGTAACATTTACCAAGCGATAGCGGTAAACAATGCCTCTTGAACCGAGGTTTCCTTCCTCGCATTTGCATTTAGAAGTAATCGTAAAATTAGATTTGGCTGAAGCATCTAACGCATTCTTCAATGATACTAATTTAGCACGAGAAGCACTTTTTTAATCACTTTATAAGAATACAGACAACGTCCGATTTGATAGCGTGGCATCGGCTGATCGGAATCCAATTCGCTTAGAACGTCAATATAAAAATTGCCGTCGATCACTTCTATGCCGATTATCTGATCCGTATTGATTGTTTCATCAGGCGAACACCATGCAGTTGTTTCATGCTGTTCCTTTTCCTGCGCATGAATGGTTGTAACTGGACAAGCAACGATGCAAAGACAGAACAACAAAAACATAACGGTCATCTTCTTCATAAATTCAACTCCTTTTTTATTATTTAGAAGATAGCAATGAAGGAATAAGAAAAGATCATGCTCGCCGTATTCCTTAACAGTTTATTTCCGTGTTCTTTCTTTGGTTTCATTATATTATTGCAAACGATCGATGTAAATGTTTCCTATACTTGTCTATTTTGCCATGGCGATCCTTCTATAAGGAGAAAGGCTCTGCCGAAAGCGTAATTTTCATCATATGAGATATGCGCAAAACAGATAGGAATAGCCGTTTTTATAAAACTTGGAATACAGGTACACTTGATAAAAGCAGGTAGATGAAAAAAAGGGAAATAATGGTGTGAACAGTTAGAACTTTTTTTTACTTTTGTGTATAATGTATGCGTATATTCGTTACGGATATTGCAAGACTAATGTAAGAAAAGCGGGTGATACTATGAAACATGATGTAATAACCATAAAAGGAGCAAGAGAAAACAACCTGAAGAATATCGACTTAGAGATTCCCAGAGATCAATTTGTCATTATGACAGGCGTATCGGGATCAGGAAAAACATCGCTGGCATTTGATACGATCTATGCGGAAGGACAGCGGCGTTATGTGGAATCTTTAAGCGCCTATGCCCGACAGTTTTTAGGCAATAGTGAGAAACCGGATGTAGACAGTATCGAGGGCCTTTCTCCGGCAATCTCGATCGATCAGAAGACAACCAGTAATAATCCGCGTTCTACGGTAGGAACGGTTACGGAAATTTATGACTACCTGCGTTTGCTTTATGCACGCATCGGGGTGCCGTACTGTCCGATCCATCACGAGCCGATCACTTCCCAGACGATCAAGCAGATGGTAGATCGGGTAATGGAACTGCCGGATAAAGCGCGGCTGATGATTTTGGCACCGGTGGTGCATGGAAAAAAAGGAACGCATAAAGATCTGTTAGAAAAACTGGCGAAGGAAGGGTATGTGCGCGCCAGAGTGGACGGCGATGTGATGCTGTTAGAAGATGTGCCGGCGCTTGAGAAGAATAAAAAGCATGATATTGATGTCGTAGTGGATCGTATCGTAAAAAGTGAGGATCGTTCGCGTGTGCATGACTCGCTGGAAACAGCCCTGCGGTTGTCAGATGGTCTGGCGGTCGTCGTGCATGGTGATGAAGAAATCTTGTTTTCTTCCAACTATTCCTGTAAATACTGCGGTTTTTCTATTCCGAAGCTGGAACCGCGGCTGTTCTCATTCAATGCGCCGTTTGGGGCATGTCCGACCTGCAAGGGGCTCGGGATTACGATGAAGGTGGATGTCGATTATCTGATTCCGAACCGTTCGCTCAGCATTCGCGAGGGCGGCATCACGTATTATAAAAACATCATTGCCAAGGACAATATCGAATGGCAGCGGTTTCGTGCGCTTTGCGAGCATTATCAGATCGATCTGGATAAGCCGATCAAGGAGCTCAGCAAAAAAGAAATGCGCTATATTTTATATGGTGCGGATGAGCCGATCCGCTATCAGATCAAGACACGTTCCGGCTATATGGATAAATATGAAGTGATCGAAGGTGTTTGTACGCTGATCGAACGCCGCCATCTGGAAACGACCTCGTCGATGGCAAGAGAGTGGTATGCGAGCTTTTTAGCGGAAGCGCCATGTCCTGACTGCGGCGGGAAACGCTTGAATGAACAGGCATTGGCAGTGTATGTCGGCGGCAAGAATATTTATGAATGGACGCAGATGTCGGTCAAGCAGGCTTTGCAGTTTATGGAGGAACTGCAATTAACGAAGCAGCAGATGGATATTGCGCGATTGATCTTAAAGGAAATCAAGGAGCGTCTGAGCTTCTTAAATGATGTAGGGCTGGCATATTTGACGCTGGATCGTTTAGCCGGCACGTTATCAGGCGGTGAAGCGCAGCGTATTCGTTTGGCTACGCAGATCGGTTCGCATTTAAGCGGGGTGCTGTATGTGTTAGATGAACCAAGCATCGGCTTGCATCAGCGCGATAATGACCGCTTGATCAACTCTTTGAAAAATATGCGTGATTTAGGCAACTCCTTGATCGTAGTAGAACATGATGAGGACACGATGCGTGCCAGCGATTATATCATTGACATCGGACCGGGTGCCGGCGTGCATGGCGGAGAAGTGGTAGCGGCAGGTACACCGGAAGAAGTGATGGCGAATGAACATTCGATCACCGGCGCTTATCTGTCTGGGCGCAAACGCATTGAAGTGCCGAAAGACCGCCGCAAAGGCAACGGCAAGAAGTTACAGATCGTTGATGCTTATGAGAACAACTTAAAACATGTCAATGCGACGATTCCCCTTGGCACCTTTACGGTCGTAACCGGGGTAAGCGGCAGCGGAAAATCCTCTTTGGTCACAGAAGTGCTTTCCAAAGGCGTTGCGCATGCGCTGGGCAGAGTGCGAATCAAGCCGGGCAAGCATAAAAAGATCAAAGGCTTAGAGCATATTGATAAGATCATTGATATTTCCCAAGATCCGATCGGCCGTACGCCGCGTTCCAATCCGGCAACTTATACCGGTGTATTTGACGATATCCGCGATCTGTTTGCGCAAACGCCGGAAGCAAAAATGCGCGGTTATGAAAAAGGGCGTTTTTCCTTCAATGTGAAAGGCGGCCGCTGTGAAGCGTGTCAGGGTGATGGGATCCTGCGTATTTCCATGCACTTTTTGCCGGATGTATTCGTACCTTGCGAGGAATGCGGCGGAAAACGCTATAATGAAGAGACATTGCAGGTTACTTATAAAGGGAAAAATATTTACGATGTACTGGAAATGAGCGTGGAAGAAGGAATTTCCTTCTTTTCCAGTGTACATAAGATCAAACATAAACTGCAGATCTTAAAAGATGTCGGATTAGGCTATATCAAATTAGGACAGAGCGCTACCACCTTATCCGGCGGCGAAGCACAGCGAGTGAAGCTTGCCAGTGAGCTGCAGAAGAAGGCGACCGGGAAAACGCTGTTTCTGCTAGATGAACCGACGACGGGCTTGCATACCGCCGATGTGGCAAAGCTGTTAGAGGTATTGCAGCGCATTGTGGATAACGGCGATACGGTCATCGTGATCGAGCATAATCTTGACATTATCAAATGTGCAGATTATATTATTGATATTGGTCCGGAGGGCGGAGATGAAGGCGGCAATATCGTCGCCTGCGGAACACCGGAGGAAATTGCGCAGGTGAAAGCCTCTTATACGGGTCAGTATTTACAGAAGGTATTAAAGAAATGATCGTAGTTTCAGACTAATTTCAGTGTAGTCTGTAATCATAGTAACGAGATGGAAAGGAACTGCTATGGAAGAAAAAACAGCGAGTGTCAGATGCTTACAGGAGAAGTTTCAGTTTGAACAGCTGTGCGGAGATGAGCGCAGTTTGGATCGTGAGATCGTCATTGCGGACACCAATCGTCCCGGGTTGGAGCTGGCCGGCTTTTTCGATTATTCACAGGCGAAGCGAATCGTTGTACTAGGCGATAAGGAAATCGCTTATATTGCAACGATGAGTGAAGAAAAACAGCGTATTTCATTTGATTTTATCACGCATGACAACACGCCGGGACTGGTGATCTCAAAAGGGCATCAGTGTCCGCCCATCTTAATGGAGATCGCAAAGGCAAAAAACTTCCCGATCTTTCGTTCGACGCTGCCGACCTTTCGTTTGATCATCATGATGATCACGTATTTGGATGAGGTACTTGCGCCGGCGATCTGCGTACATGGCGTTTTGATGAGCATCTATGGCAAAGGGGTCTTGATCCGCGGAACCAGCGGAATGGGAAAAAGCGAGATTGCCTTGGAGCTGATCCGCCGCGGCCATATGCTGGTGGCGGATGATCGGGTCGACTGCTATCGGGTGCATAACCATATCAATGGTCGTTCGCCGCAGTTACTGCAGGGGATGCTGGAGATCCGCGGTATCGGGATCATCAATGTATCGCGAATGTTTGGCGCCAGTTATGTATTGCCTAATGTCGATATTGATTTTGAGGTGTACCTGGAAAAGTGGAATGATCGTGCGGATTATGACCGAGTGGGAATCGAAGAAAAGAAATATGAGGACATCTTGGATATCCAGATACCGAAACTGGTCATTCCGGTGCGTGAAGGACGTTCGATGGCGGTGATCATCGAATCTGCCGTTACCAATTTTACCTTGAGTGAAATGGGAATGAACAGTGCGAAGGAATTTGAGGCGCGGGTTCTGGAATATATCGCAGAGAATGCGAAAACAGCACGTTAAGCAAAGCGGTTCATGAGCAACGTGAACTGCTTTTTATGATAGAGAGGATGAGGCATATGAATTTTGATTTGGCGTTTTTTCCCGATATGAAAACATTTGTGTCATTTGGTAGTCTCAGTATTACCTGGTATGCGGTCTTGATCTTGACCGGCGCTTTTTTGGCATATCTGTTAAGTCTGCGCATCTTTCGCAAATGGGGCTATGACGATGAGATCTTTGAAAACTATTTCTTGATGATGTTTCCGATTGCGATCATCGGTGCCAGGATCTGGTACGTCCTGTTTGAGTGGGAACAGTATGCGGATAATTGGGTCAAGGTATTCTATGTTTGGGAAGGCGGTCTGGCGATTCACGGCGGCTTATTGGCGGCGATCGGATTCGGCTGGTTTTATTTCCGCAGGCATGGCGTAGATGGCTTGCGTGTCGCAGATGTGGCGCTGCCTCATGTGATGTTGGCACAGGTGATCGGCCGCTGGGGCAACTTTATGAATCAGGAAGCGTTTGGGGAAATCGTACCGGAATCGTATTTCGATCATTTTCCGGCTTTTATCAAAGACCAGATGTATATCAGCGGTCATTATCATATGCCGACGTTTTTGTATGAAGGGATCGGCAACCTCATCGGCTTTATCTTGATCATGTTTGTGTATCGCAAATATGGACGCAAGAAACGCGGGGATCTGGCGTATGCTTATATCGCGTGGTATGGCATGGTGCGCTTTTTCGTAGAAGGACTGCGTACCGATTCCTTGATGTTTGGCGGTATTCGAGTGGCGCAGGCAGTGTCTGTCATTGGCGTTTTGTTCGGGGTTTGTGGTATATTAGGTGTATGGAACAAAATGTTTGCGAAGTTCTATCCATGGCGCAAGGAAAAACCGGTCGTGCTCTTCGATCTGGATGGTACTTTGGTGGATACGAAAGAATTGATCTTTCAGTCGTTCCGCCATGTGTTTGCACAGTATAAACCGGATCATACGCTGAGTGAAGAAGAACTGCAGTCTTTTTTAGGACCGACGCTGAAGCAGTCGTTTGCGCGTTATTTCGATGTGAGCATGAGCGATGAACTGATTGCCTGCTATCGAGAATACAACCATCGTGAGCATGATCGCTACGTGAAGGAATTTGCGGGCGTAAAAGAAACGCTGGATTATCTGCGGGGCAACGGCTATGCGATGGCGGTGGTATCGAATAAGACGAAGCATACGGTGGCGATGGGGCTGGAGAAATTTGGCTTAGAGGAGTATTTCCCGGTCATCATCGGCTGTGAGGAGATCAAAGAGCCAAAGCCTGATCCAAGCGGTATTTTAGAAGCATGTAAGGCATTATATCGCGGGCATGACAATGTGATCTATGTCGGCGACAGTGCGTCTGATGTGCAGGCGGCGAAAAACATGGGCGGCTTCTCGGTAGCTTGTGTATTTGATGAGGCGAAGGAAGCGGAATTGACACAAAGCAAACCGTGTGCATTGATTCATCACATGGAAGAACTGATCGAACTGGTAAAGGAGGATCGAGAATGGGAAGATCGTACGATTTATTAGTGATCGGTGCCGGGCCGGCAGGTATGACGGCGGCGATTTACGGCAGCCGGGCAGGTTTGACGACCGCAATGATCGAAGCCGGTGCACCGGGCGGCAAGCTGTTGAAAACAGCGGAGATCGCCAACTGGCCGGGGATCAAGGAAACACCGGGCGCACAGCTGGCTTATGAGATGTTTGAACATTCCACAGCCTTTGGGGCCGCTTATCTGTATGGAAATGTCGTACAAGTAGAAGATCATGGCGAATGGAAAAAAGTGATTTGCGAAGACGGCACGAGCTATGAGGCCAAAGCGGTCATCGTGGCAACCGGAACAAGAGAGCGCATGATGCACATTCCCAATGAAGAAGCGAATATCGGCAAAGGCATTTCCTTTTGTGCGGTATGTGACGGCGCTTTTTTCAAAGGGAAAGAGGTCGCGGTCATCGGCGGCGGCAATTCGGCGCTGGAGGAAGCGATGTATTTGGCCCAGATGGCAAAAAAAGTGTATTTGCTGATACGCCGTGATGTGTTCCGTGCCGATACGATCATTCAGGAAGAATTGGCGAAATATGACAATATTCAGGTATTGCGTAAAGTCGTACCAAGTGAAGTGATCGATGATGGAAACAGAGTCAGCGCGCTGGTATATGAAGATGTGGATACGCATGAAAAGCATACTTTGGAAGTAGCGGGCATTTTCCCTTATATCGGATTAGACCCGGTTACGGAGTTTGTGAAAGAACTCGGCGTGTGTGATGAAAACGGCTATCTGCTTACCGATGCCAACAAAGAAACGAAAGTGAAGGGCTTGTATGGTGCAGGCGATGTATGTGCCAAAAACTTGCGGCAGGTCGTAACGGCGGTAAGCGATGGAGCGATCGCGGCACAGCACGCATTTCATCAGATCAAAGGAATTTAAGCCGGGAAACCGGCTTTTTTAGATGCGATACGTGTTTTCATAAAAGGTTAGGAAAAATACGTTTCTTTGCGGATATGATGGACAGGCGGCAGGAACGCATCTGACATTTATCAAAGAAACGCTGGCAGGACATCTTTGGGTGTGGTACTATAAGACTAGAAATGAGGTGTATGTGATGAAAGAAGAAAAGCAGCCGGATGTATTGCTGATCACGGGCATGTCAGGTGCGGGGAAAACGACGGCAATCGGCATTTTGGAAGATATGGGGTATCACTGTATCGACCAGTTTCCGGTAGAATTGATCAAAAATCTGGGCGAGATCATTCACAATACGCAGGATGAACGCTATCGCCATTTGGCATTGGCGACGACCGCCATGGATTACCCGAAATTTCTGAATTATTTTGAAAATATAGATGTAAAAGTAAGAGTGGTCTTTTTAGATGCGTCTAATGAGGTACTGTTAAGACGTTATAAATTTACGCGCCGTCATCATCCGATGCTTCTGCATGCGAAGGCCAATACGCTGGAAGAAGCGATCGAAATGGAACGGGATATGTTTGACAGTCTGATCGAACGGGCGATCCTGCGCATTGATACGACCAAGCTGGATCAAAAAGGCTTAAAAGGCATTTTGACCAATCAACTGTCTTTTCAGGAAAAACCGGTGTTTGCGATCAGCTTTGTATCGTTTGGCTATAAGCATGGGGTGCCGATGGACGCGGACCTGCTTTTTGATGTCCGTTTTCTGCCGAATCCCTACTATATCGAAGCGTTAAAAGGATTGACCGGAGATGATCAGCCGGTATATGACTATGTGATGCAGTTTGAACAGACGCAGCAGTTTTTGATTCGCCTGCGCAATTTTTTGGATTATCTGTTTGAACAATATGAACAGGAAGGCAAGACGCATTTGACGGTCGGCATCGGCTGTACGGGCGGACAGCATCGTTCGGTATCCGTTACGAATTGGCTGTATGCGCATTATCGCGATCAGTATCACTGCTATAAAGGGCATCGCGATAAGAAGGGAACAAGATGAAAAAGGTCGTCGTGATCGGGGGAGGAACGGGACAGTCGGCGATCCTGCGCGGGCTTAAGAAAATTGAAGGAATCGCTTTGACGACGATCGTTACCGTTGCGGATGACGGAGGCAGCACCGGCCGTTTGCGGCGGCAGTTTCATATTCCGGCAATGGGTGATATTCGCCATGTCATGTGCGCCCTTGCTGAAAGCGAAAGCATGTTGAAATCACTTATGAATTTTCGCTTCAGCGGTGAGAGCGATATCGGCGGACATAACTTGGGGAATCTGATCTTAACGGCATTGGCACAGGAATCAGGCAGCTTTATGAATGCGATCGAGCAGTGCTGCAAGGTCTTGAACATCAAAGGGCAGATCTTGCCATCGACGGAACAGGTCATTACGCTGTATGCGATGATGCAGGATGGCACGATCGTACGCGGTGAAAGCAACATTCCCAAATTTAAGAACCGGGTCGAACGCGTATTTTATGAAGAAGATGTCGTTGCCAATGAGAAAGCGGTGCAGGCCATTTTGGAAGCGGACTACATTATTTATGGAATCGGATCGCTTTATACCAGTATCCTGCCGAACTTGATCATTGAAGGCATCGCAAAGGCATTAAAGCAAAGCGAGGCAAAGAAGATCTATATCTGCAATGCGATGAGTCAGTCCGGGGAAACGGATTATTATTCGCTGGAAGATCATGTGCAGGCGATCATCGACCATACTTTCCCGGAAGCGATCGACATTGTGGTCGCACATAATAACATCATTTCTCCGCAGATATTGGCACGCTATGAATTAATGGGCAGCTTTCCGATCTTAGTAAAAGAACAAAACCATGATTATCGCTTGCTTTACTGCGATATGTTGAGTTTTGAAAATCAGTTGATCCGTCATGACAGCGAAAAGATCAAAGAAATGCTGGAGCAGTTGTTAAAGGAGGATGAAAATGTCCTTCACAAGTGAAGTCAAAGCGGAAGTCGCGCAGAATCTATTGCATGCATGCTGTGAAAAAGCACAGCTGTCAGCGCTCATTCAAATCTGTTCCACCCTCAGTTTTACAAACCGCGGCATTCATATCGTCGTAAAAAGCGAGAATGTGAATACGGCTAAGCGTATCTGGAAACTGGTAAAGGAACGCTATCATGTGGAGAGCGAACTGTCCGTGCTGCGCAAGATGAAATTAAAGAAAAACAATGTATATGTGATTCGAATCGTAAAACAGGCCAAGGAAATCTTAGAGGATCTGGAGCTTTTTTCGGAAAAAGGCTTGCGGACCCATCCAAGCGCCGCCATGGTGAAAAAAGAGTGCTGTGCCAGAGCTTATCTGGCAGGTGCGTTTTTGGCAGGCGGTTCGATCAATTCGCCGCAGACGAGCAATTATCATCTGGAATTGACTGCAGGCAGTGAAGAACTGGCAAAATTTATCCAGAAGCTGATGAATCGCTTTCATCTGCCGGCCAAATATATCATTCGCCGTCATCAGCATGTCGTCTATTTGAAGGCGAGCGATAAAATATCGGATTTTCTGCGCTGTATCGGGGCAAGCGACGCTTTGTTCAGCTTCGAGGACAGCCGCATTCAGCGTGATTTCATGAATTCGCTGACGCGTTTAGACAACTGCGAGGTAGCCAATGAAATGCGTTCTTTGAAGGCCGGGGCAAAGCAGCTGGAGGACATCGCCTGGATCGAGAACTTTCAGTCATTGGAAAGTCTGCCGGAAAAGATCAAGGAAGTGGCGCTGCTGCGCAAAGCATATCCGGAAAGCTCGTTGAATGAGTTATGTGAACTGTACCATGAAGCATATCAGGCAACGATCACCAAATCCGGCATGAAACATCGGCTCAGCAAGATCAGAGAAATCGCAAATCAATACCGCAGTGAATAAAAGGCAATGAAAAGTGCAGACTAGAAGTGGTGATGTATATGAGGTATATACTGGCATGGATAGCTGCCTTTTTTCCTTTTTTACACGGGACGAGATACGAAGTGAATTTGCATGCGTGCAGCGAGGAACAGATCCTTGTAGAATATGAGGAAAGCGTCTTTCCGATCACGTTGTTTAATGTATGGATCAGCGAGGAAGGACAAAAACAAGTATGTCCGCTCTTAGAACAGGCAAAGCGCTTGGAGATTGAGGCAGACGCGGTTTCCGCTATTGAGGAGCCGCTTGATGTGTATGTATTCGCAGATGGGAAATTGGTGCAGTCGATCCTATTGGAACGAGAAATCGCCTCTGTCGCAATACGCAATCCACAGTATCGTTATGCCAAAGAAATGCAGGATGCCACGCAGAGCGAAGAAACGATCAGTACGGCAGTGAAACAGCGAGATGTCCCCGATCATACCAGAGGAAATCTCATTTTAGGGTTCAGCAGCATGGTTTGGGCCTCTGTTTTTGTATTTTTTCTTTACAAAAAATTCCACTAACACTTATCATAGGTAGACGTTCAATCAGGTAATTGGTATCATTTTCATATAAATAAAAGTGTGAAAGGGTAGGGTGAAATCATGAATGGATTACTACCGAGCGACATGATAGACCAAACGGATGAAAGCACGATTTGTATTGCATTTGGGAAGAGGGTTAGAAAACTGCGTAAAGCAAAAGGCTGGTCGCAAGAAAAACTTGCGGAATTTTCCGGTATCCACCGCAATTATGTATCGGATATGGAAAGAGGAGAACGCAATGTTTCTTTGAAGATCATTGAACGGCTGGCCAAAGCGCTGGACGTTGAACTCAGTGAATTGTTTTTGTTTTGATCATTAGAGCGAAAAAGGAGCGCGATTAGGGCGTTTCTTTTTTATCGTGTACATTGAAAAACAGCCGTTTTCGGCTGTTTTGATCTACTTCATCAGATCGCTTTTTCCACGATCTCATCTTCTAAATAGTGAGGCAGCTCTTTGCCGGCGCTCAGCTCGGCGATCTGTTCGCTTAGATGTGGATTATCGGTGCGGTAAAGATACGTTACTTTTTCATCATACTGCTTGTCGATGATGTCAGCCTGTCCTTTTAATAAATGATCGATCTTACCGATCAAAGCGTAAGAAAAAGTCAGACGGTAACGCTTCATCAAGGTCGGTGTCGTGAGCGTCGCATGCGATAACGCCTGTGATACACTTTGTGAGTAAGCGCGCACCAGGCCGCCTGCTCCTAATAAAACACCGCCGAAATAACGTACGGTTACCGCGACGATCTGCTCGACCTCATGTTTCTTCAAACACTCCAGCATCGGTACGCCGGCAGTGCCATGCGGTTCGCCGTCATCGCTGCTTCGCATCAGCTCATGATGCTCACCGATAATAAACGCATAGCAGTGATGTCTGGCATCCGGGTGCTGCCTGCGGATCTGCTGAATAAATGCTTTGGCATCCGCTTCTGTATCACATTTATGCAGATAACAGATAAAACGGGATTTTTTGATTTCGATTTCGTAATGGCTGTCTGCATGCAAGCGATACATGGCTTCACCTCTCTTTGTTTTTCATTATAAAAGAAAGAAATCACACATACAAGCATAATCTGATCATAAGTGAAATGAAAATCTGTTTTACTATGAGAATAGGATATAGTATAATGCAGTTGCATAGAACAGCAATGAAATGAAAATAGTTTGACAATCAAATAAAGCATGTGTATAATGTGCGGGAAAAGAAGAAAAGAGGATGTTTATGGAACAGTCAAAAATATTAGTGGTAACCGATACGACATCGGGCTGGAATGAAGCGGATGCGCAAAAAGCAGGCGTTGCTTTGGTTGCCTTATCTGTTTTACTGGATGATAAGGAATATAAAGATCAGATCGAAATGCGTGCAAATGAGTTATATGCGGCACAGGCAGAAGGCAAACTGCCGACGACTTCACAGCCGAATCCCGGTTATTTGGAAAACTGCATGAAGCAGTGGAAGGAAGCGCATTATGATGCGATCATCGTCCTGCCGATCGCAGCCGGTCTATCAGGCACCTATCAGGGCTTTCGGTTTGCGGCAGAATCACTTGAGATGGATGAAGTGCATGTGATCGAAACCAGAACGCTGGCAGCGCCGCTTCAGGACTGTGCGTGCTGCGCAAAGAAGATGGCTGAAGCAAATGCGCCGCTGGAAACGATCTTAAACGTATTAGCGGAAAAACTGGATGATACGATGACTTATGCCATTCCCAAGGATTTGGTACAGTTAAAAAGAGGCGGGCGAATCTCACCGGCAGCCGCGGCGGTAGCCGGTTTATTGAAGATCAAACCGCTGCTGAAGCTGGCAGAGGATGGCTCATGCGTGGATAAGTTCGGTATGGCAAGAACAGAAACCAAGCTGTTTCAAATGATCTGCGACGATCTGAAAGAACATGGCGTAACGCCGGAAACACATCGTCTATGTATTCCACACGCCAACAGTCAAGAGGCGGCGAAGCGTCTGGCTGAAGCGGTGCGTAAGCAGGTCGGAGATTTTGAAATCAGTGAAATGGAACTGCCGACGGTGCTTGGCTGCCATACAGGCGATGGCTGTCTCGCTTTACAGACGATTCGAAAAAGTGAATGGGATTAAGAGCAGGAAATCATGCAGGATTGCATAAACTGTGATAAAATAGAGACAAATAGAAATGAAGAGGGGTACCAGCAATGAAAGTAGCATTCGTAACCGACAGCGGAACCGGAAAAACAATTGAAGAAATGAAAGCGCAGGGCGTTTATTCCCTGCCGCTTCAGATCAGTTATGAAGAGGAGAATAAATTAGATTTGGTTGAGATCACATTAGAAGATGTGAATGCGCTCATGCGTCGTCAGATCAATTTGAAAACAAGTTTACCGGCAGCCGGAATGATCGAAGATCTGTTTACACAGCTCAAACAGGAAGGCTATGATATGATCTTTGCGGTACCGATCTGCAGCGGACTTTCCGGTACGATACAGGCAATGAAGATGACGGCAGAGCAAGTCGGCATTGCGTTTGATTATGTGGACTGCCATGTAACAGCTGTTGTCGAAGAATATTTGATCGTACTGGCAAAGCGACTGTATGAAGAAGAACAAAAGAGCATTGCGGAAATCAAAGCGATCTTAGAGGAAGTCGTGGCTTCTACCAATACGCTGCTGATGCCGGATGATCTTCAGCATTTGAAGCGCGGCGGGCGTTTGACACCGCTTGCGGCAACCTTAGGCGGTTTATTAAAGATCAAGCCGATCTTGCAGATCAATCAGAAAACAGCGGGAAAGATCGATGTGGTGGGGAAGGTGCGTACGCTGCATCGAGCGATGGATCAGTCCGTCGATTTGATGAAGCAAGACGGCATTGACGAAAACTGGGAAATCATCGTTGCGCATGTAGACAGTGAAGCGGAAGGACATGTTCTGCAAGACAAATTAAAGGCGGCATTCCCTGATGCACATCATACGCTGATTCCGTTAGTGAGCGTGGTATCGGCGCATACGGGGCTGGGCTGTCAGGCCATTCAGTATTTTAAGCGATATGGGAAATAGCGGGCAAATGCCTGCTTTTTAATTTAGGGAAAGGTAGAGGTAAATTAAAAAGAGAAAGTATCTCAAAACCATTCACATAGTAGGAACTTGTACTGGGAAGTGTTTGATGTAAAACGGTTGTGCTTTCTTATCCTGATTTCAGTTTATTTTCAGTTTTCCTCATTATACTGTTTACAGGGCATGGTCCTTGTGTTTTAATGTAGAAAGTGAGGTGAGAGGAATGCGGATACTGGTAGTAGAAGATGAGATCAACCTCGGCAGTGCGATCTGTGAATTGTTAAAAGAACAGAAATATCAGGTCGATCTGATCGATAATGGCGATGATGCGGTTACTTACGCCATGCTTCAGGAATATGATGTCATGCTTTTAGATGTCATGCTTCCGGGGAAAAACGGATTTGATGTCGTCAGAGAACTGCGTCAGCTTCACAATCAGGTGCCGGTGCTGATGTTAACGGCAAAGGATGATGTGCAGGATAAGATCCAGGGATTAGACAGCGGTGCGGATGACTATATGACAAAGCCGTTTTCCAGTGAAGAGCTGCTGGCGCGTATTCGTGCGCTTTCCCGTCGTCAGGGAGAAGTGGTGCTGGAAGAACTGGTGTTTGATGATCTGACCTTTCATCTTTCCAATCATAATCTGACCTGTAATGGTAAATCGATCCATTTGGGTTATAAAGAAGCTGAAGTGATGAAAGTTTTGATGCATCATCTGAATATGATCGTTTCCAAAGAAATGCTAATGCTCATGTACGGTAAAGAAGCAAGCAACCGAAAACAATAGATAGACCGCCAGCACTACACTATTCCGAACCAAAGACCAAAAGATAAGCATTTTGAGAAAATCTAAACTTTTGGATTTTCCTACAATGCCGACTACGGCGGAATCCCTCCCACTCCTTATATCTTTCTGTATACATTGAATTTGTATTTAGTAAAATGCAGACAACACCACGGATCGGCTTTTGGTTGGACAATTCCAACCAAACACCACAGCAGACAGCAGAAAACATTCTGAACGCTAGGAAGCCGGTATGATTGTTACATATAAGGGGAAGAAAAATTTCTTTTAGGTACTTGCTTTCCTAAAACTGATGTGATACAATGATTTAATCCAGAAAAGGAGTAAAAAATATGCGGCAAGGTATTCTTAAATAAAACTATAATCAAATAGTGGGAACAAAGGATTATGATAGTCCCTTTTGTGGGGGCTTGGTTTTTTGTACCCAATTTAAGAATACTTTTGCCTTATCAATTTTGACATATCCGAAAAACAGCAATCACAAACAGGTGTATGCTGTATATGTGTATGTCCGCAAATTATAATCCCCAGTGGTAAAAGTATTTTACTGCTGGGGATTTTTATGCCCTTTTGGGGCTGTAAAAGGAGGACAATCACATGAAAATAATCAATATTGGAATTCTCGCCCATGTAGACGCAGGAAAAACAACATTGACGGAAAGCCTGCTGTACACCAGTGGAGCGATTGCGGAACAAGGAAACGTGGATAAAGGAACTACAAGAACAGACACTATGATTTTGGAACGGCAGCGCGGAATTACCATTCAGACAGCGGTTACTTCTTTTTGCTGGAATGATTATAAAATCAATATCGTGGACACTCCCGGTCATATGGATTTTTTAACCGAAGCATACCGCTCTTTATCTGTCCTTGACGGAGCTGTTTTAGTCATTTCGGCAAAAGACGGCGTACAGGCACAAACCCGTATATTATTCCATGCGCTTCAGAAAATGGACATTCCGACAATTATCTTTATAAATAAGATAGACCAAAATGGGATCGACCTGCGGCGTGTTTACCAAAGCATTAAAGATAAACTTACCAGTGATATGATTGTCATGCAGGAGGTTTCCCTGTCGCCAAAGATAACCATGACCGATATTTCTGATTTGGACAAATGGGATATGATTATTTCCGGAAGCGATGAACTATTAGAACGATATGTTGCAGAGGATTCTTTGGATATACAGGAATTACAATATGAAAAGTGCAAAAGAACCAGATGCTGCTCTTTGTTTCCTGTTTATCATGGGAGTGCAAAAGACAATTTAGGAACAGAAAAACTGATTGAAGCGATTACAGAAACTTTCATTACAGAAACAGACGATATTCAGTCTGAATTATGTGGATATGTTTTTAAGGTTGAGTATACAGAGCGGAAAAAACGGCTTTCTTATTTACGCCTGTATCATGGGACGCTCCATTTACGGGATACCCTGCTGCTGTCAAAAAAGGAAAAAATAAAGATTACAGAAATGTGTATTCCGTCAAATGGTGAAATCGTCCCGGTTGACCATGCCTGTCCGGGAGAAATTGTTATTTTAGCTGATGATACTTTGAAACTGAACGACATTCTGGGAAATGAAAAACTCCTGCCTCACAAAACACGGATTGATAATCCCATGCCATTACTTCGGACAACGGTAGAGCCGCAAAAGCCGGAGCAAAGGGAAGCCCTGTTAAATGCCCTCACAGAGATTGCTGATACAGACCCTCTTTTGCATTTTGACATTGATACTGTTACACATGAGATTATATTATCTTTTTTGGGAAAAGTACAGTTAGAAGTTATTTGTTCGCTATTAGAAGAAAAATATCATGTGGGCGTGGCTATGAAAGAGCCTTCGGTTATTTATCTGGAAAGACCGCAAAAAAAAGCGAGCTACACGATTCATATTGAAGTGCCGCCGAATCCGTTTTGGGCATCTATTGGTTTGACTGTAACACCGCTTCCTGTTGGAAGCGGAACACAATATAAAAGCGAGGTATCTCTCGGCTATTTAAACCAAAGTTTTCAAAATGCCGTCATGGAGGGTGTGCGTTATGGAATGGAGCAGGGCTTATATGGCTGGGGAGTGACAGACTGCCAAATTTGTTTTGATTATGGAGTTTATTACAGCCCGGTCAGCACCCCCGCTGATTTTCGTTTTCTTGCGCCTGTCGTGTTGGAGCAGGCATTGAAAAAAGCAGGAACACAACTGTTGGAACCATACCTTTCCTTTACCCTTTTTGCACCGCAGGAATATCTTTCACGGGCTTATAATGACGCACCAAAGTATTGCGCAATCATTGAATCAACCAGACTTGAAAAAGATGAAGTTATTTTTAAGGGGGAAATCCCTGCCCGTTGTATTGGTGAATATAGAAATGATTTGAATTTTTATACAAATGGAAGAAGTGTCTGCATTACAGAATTAAAAGGGTATCAGGAAACTTCCGGCGAGCCTGTGTTTCAGCCACGCCGCCCGAACAGCCGTTTAGACAAGATCCGGCATATGTTTCAGAAGATAATGTAACATCTTGCGCAATGCAAACGTTCATTGCTGGCTATTGCGAAATATCATTGATAAAATCAGCATCAGAGAGGAGGAACCATTTTGAACCAGAAACAGACGGATATTACAACAGGAAAGCAAATACGTCATCTGCGAACACAATCGGGAATGACACAGGAAGAACTGGCTGGGAAATTGAATGTTACCCGGCAGGCGCTATCGAATTGGGAGAGAGATGTTAATGAACCCGATTTAAATACGTTGAAAAAAATTTGTTTTCTTTTTGGAGTCCACATGGACGATTTTGCGAAGGAGGTAATAACAAAAATGGAAACATGTGAAAAAAAGAGAAACGACAATTTAATAAGTATGATATGGCAATTGGACTTTTTTATGGTGTCGGGATATTTCTTGGCATTGGTATTTTCTTTGTTGGCGGTTTTATGACAATGTCAGGTG
>ERZ507065.28-NODE-28-length-133900-cov-5.638515_pt1 | contig 133900 bp, 124 predicted proteins | sample MGYA00513785_ERZ507065 | MGnify/ENA metagenome assembly ERZ507065
CCCATTTACTATCAATTTTTAAATATTCAGGTATTCAAAATGGCATTTTCGAGCATCCATTGTGTAAACAATTTACCAACCAACATATATCAACAGAATACCAAAGGTTCTTATCACAGTCTCAAATATAGACAAATCACAGGCATTTTTCTGCTTTATTCTGCTTCCTGTTATTCGTTTTTTTAAGAATAACAGGAACGTTTTTAAAGAATGTGCTCAACGTTTATTAAAAACGTAAAAAGCCTCTTTTAGGCCTAAACTTGATAAATATCAACAAAAAAGGCGGTGATTCTTATGAAGAACAACCGCCTTTCCTATTTATTGTCTATTATTATTCCGGGAATGGATCACCCAGATTCTCTATTATCAGCCCGTATTGCTTGGGAGAGAGCCAACGATGATTATAAGGCTGATAGCCCGTTTCAACTAAAGCAGTCGCCAGATTTGTACACCTTTTAATGCTTCGTTGTAAAGATCTTACTGCATTTTTCGGAGTGGAACAACCGGGGAAATACATACCGGCCAATTCGGAGAAAGAAAGAATCAGTTTTGCCATTTGCTAAGGTTTTAGGTTTAATATTAAAATTCAGTTTTTTAAAGCTCTACAAAGATACTACATCAGAAAGGCGAAGTCAAGTATTTAGGTTGGTTTTTCCGACTTTTATTTTTTCTTTTTTTATATCTCAATCTATTTTTAATTGATATAGATCGAAATATAGTGAAAGTGGGGAATAAAACGGAAATCTATTTCCGTCAGTGAACACCTTTAATTAAGTGAAAAGGTGTCACTCCGCCCCTATACATCAAGAGGGTATAGGGGCGGGCGTGAGAATATGCACGCACGCGACGCTTTTCTTACGAAAGCGCGCCGACTACGTGCATATTTGAAAATCACATAATTTTCACATAAATCAGGATTCCTGATTTAAAATAAACCGATTAAAGAACCAACCGCACCGATAGCAGAGTTCAAAACTTGAGCTTTATAATACTTATCAGCTGAATACTTAGAAGAATTAGCCTGGGTAGCCGCATTCAAACGACTAACAGCAGCACCAATGGTGCTACCATACATGCTAGAAATCAATGCACGATCAGAGCCGTAACGGCTCGCTTCAGCGGCAGTCGCCGCATTTGCCATCGAAGCATTAGCATTTAATGCAGCAGCACTTACCATTGCGCTAGAATTGATACTACTAGCAACAAGGCTAGCGAGAGCAGGTATAACAGAAGTATCAACGTCACCTTTAGAGCCACTTCCACTAGAAGATTGCGAAGCAGTCGCACCGCTGGTAACAGCTGATCCGTTGCCACCAGCGGACAAGATGGGATTTAATCCAGCGGCTTTCAAATCCGCAACTTCTCTTTGATGGGCACTATTAGACATCATTTCTTGCCAATCACGATTTACTTGCGCTTCCGCCTTATTAAAATCACGCATTTTCTGTGCTTCAGAAGCTTGAAAGTCCATCTGCTTTTGAGCCTGTGCTGCACTATTTGCAGTATTACGATCAGAGATAGCCTGCATTTGCGACATCATAGAATTAAAATCCATTATATCAACTCCTACATATGGTCAATCAGACCAGGAATAGAGTACATAGGCATAGGACGTGTAGCATAAGTTTTAATATAGACATCCATAAACAACTGATTCGCAGCAGTGGACTGAACAGCAAGACAACGATCAACATTAGTCTTATCCTCTATAATCCAATCGGCTGAAAGGATAGGCAAGCTAGCGTAATCATCGCCAAAATGCCACATATCAAGAGGCGTAGAATGTGTAGACCGCATTTCTGCAGAAGTACGGTCAGGGCAATAGCGATATTCTGCCCATGCTTCCTGATAACCAAAAACCTCTTTATCAGCAGTAGTACCTTGTGTATAAATTTCCTGATTAAGGATAGGCTGTTCGCCAATGTGTGCAAAGACAGGCCAGTAGAAATCAAAACGAGTACGACGAGACCACATGCGGTGCATTCCTTGTTGATAAGAATGTTTATAACGTGCACAACAAAGGCCTAAAATATAACCATGTTCAGTAAAAGACTTTCTAAACGAACCATCACTATTAGCAGTAACAGACATCGCAGTAGTAGTACCCTGTGGAGTAGTACCAGTTTCAGAGTTCTGCACAATCTGCGTTACATTGATAGGAACATGATTATAAGACAACAACTCAGGACGCTGCAAGCGAGCATCAGGGGACACAACGCCAAAATGAGAACGTAAAATCTCAGTATAACGAGTACCACCTCGAGCGTCACGCTCATAAAGTTTCTGAGTAGCAAAAGCTAAACGAAGCTGATTGATGGTAGCAACAGGAAGTCCAGAAACATTAGTCCATAAATTTTTAGGACTTAAAGGGGTAGAAAGACCAGGCGCAGTTTCAGTATCGCCTGCAAAAGTACCCATTTCAGTACCAGCCTGTAATTTATTTCCATAAATAACATGAGTACCAGTAGCCAACGCATCAGGAACATTCCAAACAAGTGGCTGAGTAACCAAATTATCAGGGATACGATCGGCAGAAGTAAACACTGGAAAATTACTATCAGCCATCATCGGAATAGTTACATCAGGTCCTTTCTGGGGAGCAGGTAGGGCAGAAGTAAAATAGTCATGATATTTATTCACTAAAAAAGGATGATTGATATATCCTCTACCAGAAGAAGTAGAAACAACAGTTAAATCGTCAGTTGGAATTAGCGCAGGATCCTGCAAGTTTTGATCTCTAAACCATTCATTATAAATCAAACCATAAGCTCTAAAAGGTAAAGCGTTGACATACAATGCACGATCAGAACCAGTACCAGTCTGACAAGGAACACCCATATAATCCATAACGGTACCTTCATAGTTTTTTAATTCATTCCACCAAACATGAACAAGTGGAATACTGTAAGTCGTTTCAGGTATCCAAGCACTTTGGGAATTTTCACCACAGAACTCTTTCCAATGATCCCAAACTAAACGATTAGGGACAAAGAAATAATACATATCAAGATACAGATCATCCATCACAGGGGTTAGAAGCGTCTGCATACGACAAAGCACGTTAGTTTCAACGTCAAAAGTATCGCCAGGCAAAACCTCTTGAACATCAAAAGGAATAAGCTCGCCAACATTGAAAGATGTCTTATGCGTATGGCTCATATCAAATTTAGAACGAACAATATTACCGATCTGAGTCGGGTTAATCGCAAACTTTGAGTTACTATCAATCAAACTAGACATAATTACTCAGCTCCTTTCTTAGGTTCAGTAACAACTGGGGCAGGGTCAGAGGCAGGGGAAGGATTAAAACGCTTATTCAGCTTATCAATACGCTCCTTGAAATCCTTAGTACCAAATGAAGATACAAACTTTTCAGCAGAAAAGTTAAATTCTTCACGTACCTCCAACGGCAATCCAGCAAACATCTCTTGACCTTGTTTCATAAGATTAAGATACTCGCCAGCATTACGAGGCATTTTCGTAATATCGACAATTTCAGAATTTAGCAAATCGCCGAAAGAATACGTAGACATTGCACCATTGACCTGGGCAGGGTCTAAAGTCGATAAGATCATTTGAAGATCACAGGAAGCACGATGAGACTGGATTTTAGCATACATATCAGTCAAACCAGTTTCCTTTAAGCACTTACAGCCATTTTCATCAATTCCTAAAACAAACTCTTTTTTATAACGAGAGCCAGACGCAGTACGCAATCTGGCTCTATGGCTATAAACATTAAATTGTGTAGGAAATGTCAAAATGCAAGGCTTTTCGTTTTTGTCATTTTCATTATGAGTAGAAATCTTTGTTTTAGCCATATTTTTCCTTTCTAGCCTTTAATACTATCGGCTTTCAAAATACACTCTAACTTAGGCACCAAAGCTCCAGTATCAACATCATAAGTACCTAAACACCATAGAGTAAAATCATTCACATTTTTTGCAACAGTCGTAGTCACATCATTTACAGTATCCACAAAAGATCGCTTGGCAACTTCAAGATTGTTTACAGTGACCAGCTGACCATAACCATTTAAGCGGTCATGAACAGCAGTAACATACAATTTCATCAATAATCACTCCTTTTAGAATAAGTATGTTTTTCAATTAGAGATTTACCACGCTGTGTCTCAACACCTAAGACACCTGCAATCAGTTTATAAATAAAGATCAACAGGACAAAGACGAGAAACACAGCTAATATCACAAGTACAAATTGTGACAACAGCAATAGAAAATCAGTCATACATCAACTACAGTCGGATACCTCCACGAAACACAGGCGGAAGAACATTCATTTTCTTACTCTTAATGGCAGTTTTTCGGAAAAATTTTTTATCTTTCTGCTTGTTTCGTATAGCCTTACGTTTCACGACATTTTACCTCCTTTCTGATTTTTAGAAATATTGCTTTTGTTACATAACATAGATTATGCGAAGTAAAGTGTGTTTGTGTAAAGGATATCATGATAAAAAAGAGATTGATGATTTCCTGTTCCTCCCCATTCTGATCGTGTATAATAAAAAAGGCATAACAGTTCAAAGATCGAACAACGAACCGTTACAGCCTTTTTATTTTATATAAATTATTCAAATGATTTTAGGAACCCTCATTTACATCAGCCGCCTGCAAAGAACGAATCTGTTTGATGCCTTCCTGATCCATATATGTGATTTTTAATTGTTTCCCAACAGTTAAGAATACAAGCTCATTTTCATATTTAGCACTGAATGTGATCTTATAAACTGCACCGTTTTCATCACGAAGATAATAAATCGTAGTTCCATCGAGCATCAGTTTTTCAATGTCAGACACAGTAATGATCGCTTCTTCTAAGCTATCTTTATTAACGACATCATCACTGCTTGCACCTAACAGTGCGATCGTTTCTTTCAGTAGTTCATTTAACCCTTCATCACTGTTGACCGTGGCAACTTTTTGGTAGTCGATCGCAGATACGGTCGCATACATCTTAATAATGCCGTTGTCTTTTAATGACATCAGATAAACCGGGTTTCCTTTTACATTGATCAATAAAGGAAAAGTCGATTCATAACCGTAGTTTTTTACTTCCGATTGTGCGCTTTTCATTGCGCTTGTTTCATTGGCACCGGCTGTCTTGATCTTCATTGCTTCATGTGTTCTTAAATTTACCAATACGAAGCCGAGATTGGATTCATCGGAGTTGGCGGAAGTGATGCCGCTGTACAGCCAAATATCACCGTCTTTTTCAAGGTAATTGTAGCCTTCACTCGTAAGTGTTACCCCATTTTGCCCAAATACTGAATTTAAGAATCCATCCTGCAGGCTGCCGTTATCATCTAACTCTTCGACTACGGTTGCTTCCGGATAAACGCGATCAGCCCATTTCGGGATATCGCCGGCGTCATACTTCTTGCTTTCACCAGTGATCGGATCTAAGAAGATCGCTCCGGTCACTTTCTTTCTGGTTCCGACACCTTTATAGGTATAGGTGGAACAAATATACCATGGATGGCCGTCTTCATCAATTTCAAATGAAGGCGAGCCAAAGATCTCAGTTGGATAACTGAAACGCAAATGCCGCATCAGATTATCATTGAACATGCCGCTTGGCACATATTTCATTCCTTTTAAGCCGAGATCTTTTAATTTTACCAGTTCTGTTTTCCCGCTGGTGCTGTCAACAGTAATATAGGCCGGAATACCTTCTTCTCTGTTTTGAAAATACTTGATAATGCCATTATAAGTTAACGGAGTGACGCGGTAAACACTGTTGCGGTAAGAAATCTGGGTATATTCATCACTGACATCAAACTGGGAAACCAGTTCACTCATATTCCCCATTACTTTATCGCCTAATCGCACAGAGCTGTCTCTATCGATAATCGGTGTTTTGGTAAAGTCTACTTCCGGAATTTCACTGAAATCCACGTTTTTTACATCAATACGATGTGCATAATCCTTCGCATTGAAAAAACGTGAGGTAACAAGCGCTGATCCAAGCGGAAAAAGGATCATGCAGGCGAGCACGATCGTACAGATTTTACCTGCTTGTTTCCAATTCCCTGTTCTTTCTTCCACTTGTACGATATGCATGTGCTTATGCAAGCGGGAAAGCCGAACGCTTCCCTCCTTTGCAAAGGCATATATGATCACCACTACCAACAAAGGCGCTACCGTAAAGAACAAAAACTGCCAAAACTGCGGTGCATGCCAGTTCAGCGGCGGCAACATCACATAAAAATATGCAAATCCATATGCCCCATAGAGCAGGGCTGCCCATAGCCATTTCAATTTCATCGTCAATTCCTCTTTTCCATATTGATCTTATTGTGCTCATACAAGTATTGAAGCAATGCATCGCATCCTTCTACAATATCTCGATACGTTAAATCAAAATTCCCGGTGTACCAGGGATCGGCAATATCTCGGGGATGCTTGCTGAAATCCAGCAAACGGCAAAGCGGTGCATCATTTCCTACAATACGTTTCATATTGGTTAAATTGTAGGTTTCCATACCGATCAGATAATCATATTGTTTGCCATCCTCCTTGGTTAGCTGACGGGCATATTTCCCATCACAGGCAATGCCGTGTGCTTTTAATTTCCTTTTTGTACCGGGATGAACCGGATTACCGATCTCTTCCCTGCTTGTTGCGGCAGATGCGATCATAAACTGATCCGCGATTCCTTCCCTTTTTACCAGGTCTTTCATAACAAATTCTGCCATCGGACTTCTGCAAATGTTCCCATGACAAACAAATAATATCTTAACCATATTTTTAAGTCCTCCTAAAATATCGCATATTGTTGCTTGATCTATTGAAAAGCCTTCCTTTTGAAGAGATATTCAAATGCGTAAGCATATTTACGAAGTATACATATTGTTTTTCCATATGCTATTTATCCTTTCAATATACGCAAATAATAATCCAGCCTTTCATTCACATACCCTGCAAATAGTTTTTCCATTGCTCTTAAATTGTGTTTGACATGATATTCATCAAAAGCATTGTAATAGGCAATCCGATCTGTAAATTTAATATCAATCGGTGGATACCCGGCCTTCATCAATTCCAGATTCACAAGTAAGCGTCCCGTACGACCGTTTCCATCGATAAAAGGGTGGATGCCCTCAAACTCAATATGAAACCGTGCAAGCCGGGGGATGATATGCTCTGTGCTGTTCCTATAATCATCCAGCAACTGTTCCATCTTTGGCTGGATGAGATAAGGCTGAACAGGTTCATGCTTCGCTCCCATGATTCTTACCGGAACTCTTCTGTAAACCCCACGGTCATCTTTTTTATCAGCAAGAACTAGATAATGAATCTGTTTGATTACGCTTTCTGATAAAGGCACCTGCTCCTTTACTAAATCTTGCACAAAGTAAAAGGCTTCTTTATGTCCCACTGCTTCCATATGATCTTTCAGCGGCTTTTTGTCAATCGTCAACCCGCGCAGCACCATATCCGTTTCCCGAAGAGTCAGCGTATTTCCCTCAATCGCATTAGAATTATAGGTGTATTCAACGACAAATTCCTCTGTGAGACGTTCCACCTCTCCTTCTGTTAGCGGGCGCCTGGAGTCTAATTCTGTTTTCTTTCTGTCAATCTTCTCCAATAAATTTTCTGCAGTCTTATATCGTCCATCCTCTGGTTTCTTTGCATCTTCTGGTATTTTCCAACTACGTCCTTCACGGGTAACGCCAGGAATCTTCCCTTCTGAACAAAGTATCCTTACTCTTCTATCTGAAATACCCCATTTCTCTGCAGCCTGCTTCACTGTCATGTACATAAATCTACACCTCGCTCCCAACAATAGTATACCCTATTATCGGAACAATATCAACGCTATCGGAATAATATTTCCCGCTTATCGGAATAATGTAAATTATCATTTTAATAGGATGCCATTTCTTACGATTTCAAATACCTTTGAAAAAAGCAGAAAACCGCTCTTGATTTCCTGCTTTCTCTTCCTTACAATGCTGATATATGATTACAAAGCCTTCAACAAGCCATCGACAGCCGGTTTCATCGCTTCATCTAATAAAGCAATCGCATCGCTTGTATAATCATCGTCCTTATGGATGTTCGCAATCAGATCCATCATCGGCAGTTCCGCAAATAATGGCAGATCATTGCGCTTTAAGAATGCTTCCATATCATTTGACTGATATAGATCGATCCGTTTTTGACAGTCCGGACAGATGATATAACTCATGTTTTCAATGACGCCTAAGACACGAATCTTCATTTCCTTGCACATATTGATCGCCTTTGATACGATCATCGACACCATCGGCTGTGGTGTTGAAACCATTACCATGCCGCTGATCGGCAAGCTCTGCATTAAAGTAAGCGCGACATCACCGGTTCCCGGCGGCATATCGATCAATAGAAAATCCAGATCGCCCCATACCACATCGCTCCAAAATTGCTTTACCGCATTGGCGATGATCGGGCCACGCCATACGACCGGCTGATTTTCATCTTCCAAAAGAAAGTTCAGCGACATCACTTTAATGCCGTCTTTATCCACTACCGGTTCAATCGCATCATTGCTGCCATATGCATGCTCATGAGCCAGTCCCATCAAACGCGGAATACTTGGACCGGTCATGTCGGCATCCATAATACCGACCCGATAACCCGCTTTGCATAACTGTTTGGCAAGCAAGACGGTCATTGAAGACTTTCCGACACCGCCCTTTCCGCTCATGATCCCGATCACATGCTGGATATGACTATGCGGGTTAGAAACGATGCCGCAGGTTGCCTCATCTTTGCCGCAGCTTCCTTTGCTTGGACATGTACTGCAATCACTCATATTATCCCTCCATTACACTCTATTTGCTATTTTAGTACGCACTGTTCGCTTTGTCAATTCACTAGCGCAGCAGCGGTAACAGCGAATGCCCCAGTTTTGGCATCTCGCATTCAAAATTATCACAGATCGTTGCGCCGATGACCGCAAAAGTATCCGTCTGCGGAAGCAAGCCGCTTCCCTTCATGGAAGGACTGTATGCAAGAAACGGTACCATTTCCCGTGTGTGATCGGTTCCGCGATAGGTTGGATCAGTGCCATGATCGGCCGTAATGATCAATAGATCATCCTCTTTTAATTTAGAGAGCACAACGCCCAATTTTTCATCAAATGCCTCTAATTCCTTACCATATCCGATCGGATTGCGGCGATGGCCCCAGAGTGCGTCAAAATCGACCAGGTTCACAAAGCAAAGACCGGTGAAATCCTGATCCATCAGTTCAATGGTTTGTTCCATGCCATGCACACTGCTTTTTGACTTATAGGCTTCGCTGATCCCTTCCCCATCGAAAATATCTTTGATCTTACCGACGCTGATCACATCATAGCCTTTATCACGCAAAAAATCCAAAGCGGTGCGATCATAAGGCTTCAACGCATAGTCATGACGGTTGGCAGTACGCTTAAATTCACCTTTTTTCTTACCGATATAAGGACGGGCGATGACTCTGCCCACCTTCCATTCATCACGCATGGTCAGCTCTCTAGCAATCTCACAGCAGCGGTATAGCTCCTCTAATCCAAATGTTTCCTCATTTCCACAGATCTGTAAGACCGAATCTGCCGAAGTATAAACGATCATATTACCGGTAGCGATCTCCTCTTCAGCAAGCTCATCCAATATTTCCGTACCGCTGGCCGCTTTGTTGCCGATTACTTTATGTCCGCATCGTTCCTCCAGCGCTTTGATCAGATCTTGCGGAAATCCGGTTTCGGTAAATGTCTGAAACGGCGTTGTAATATGCAGTCCCATCATTTCCCAGTGTCCGCTCATCGTATCCTTGCTGACGGCTGCTTCCTGCATGCGGGCATAATAGCCGATCGGTGAAGGCTCATATGCCACCTTGGTCAAAGGATGCAGATTGGAAAGTCCCAGCTTTTTCAGATTCGGGATCGTAAAAGATTCCATCACCTCATCGATGTGTCCCAGCGTATCCGCTCCTTCATCGTGAAAGTCTGCCGCATCAATTGCGCCGCCGATGCCCATCGAGTCGATGACGATCGTAAAGATTCGCTTATACTGTTTCATTTTGTTTCCTCCTTGTTTGCTCTTGGATGCGCCGCATCATAAACGGCTTTTAACCGCTGATCCTGCACATGTGTATAAATTTGCGTGGTGGCGATGTCACTGTGTCCTAAAAGCTCCTGCACCACTCGAAGATCCGCACCGCCATTTAACAGATGGGTCGCATAGGAATGTCGAAAACTATGCGCCGATAAAGCCGAAGATAAGCCGAGCTGCGCTAGTTTTTCCTTGATCAATCGATGCACATATTGACGATTGAGCGGATGGCCCAAATGATTGATAAAAACATAAGGGCTGCGCTTTTTCTCCCAGTTTCCTCTTACCAGATGCAAATAGGCTTCCAGCGCCGCGATCGCACTTTGATTGATCGGCAGCATTCTTTCCTTATCGCCTTTGCCGATACAGCGAATAAAGGACTGTGATAAGTGAAGCTGATTCAGTTTGAGCGAACATAGCTCGCTTACTCGCATGCCACATCCATAAAGCGCTTCAAAAAGTGCTTTTTCAAATACGCCTTCATCACTGTTGTCGAAGCTCGCTAATAGCTTTGCTACATCCTGTTCATTCAAATAACGCGGCAGCTTGCGTCCCGACTTCATGTTTTTCAAAAACAGCGTCGGATCGGCAAGATCCGGATTCATAAACGTCAGATAATGGTGAAATGTACGAATGACGGTTATGATGTGATTGATGGAAGCAGCTTTTTTGGTTACTGCGCATTCATCCAGATAATCGCTGATCCGCCCGTAAGTAATCGTATCCATTCCCTCGCCAAACTGCTTCATATAAGCAATATAATGCTTTAATTCACGCATATAGGAATCGATCGTTCTTTTGCTTTTCATTTTGACATATGTAATATGATACTGGTACGCTTCCAGTGCATCCTGCATTCGCATCTCATCACCTGTTTCTATTATAACACAGGCCGAGAGAAAATTCGCTAAAGAAGATTAAACAAACGGATCAATTCGATCACCAACGTTGATTTTACATAAGCGCCGAGCAAGACGATGATACAAACGATACAGACATCACTTAATATATAATTGAACAGTTTACGCAGATCCAGACGATCTTTGCTGGTGGCGGTGTGCATGAGATGGAGCGATAGCTGAATGGCACAGGCGCTGGCAAGAAAACTCCCTGCCACATCAAACAATACCTGCGGCAATAAAGCGATAAAGATGCCGACGATTCCCTTTAATTGATAGGCATAAATAAATAAGGCACAGGAAAACCCGATCTGCAGTCCTTTCGAGAAGATGATAAAACTGAGAAAAGGCATACCGATGATCGATGTGCCAAGCAAAAACAGCACACCGACAAACGCGATCCCGCTGCCAAACTGATCCAGAAAAAAAGCATATTTATCGATTGAAGCATTGACCGCATTCAAATAAGAAGAAAACTGTGAAATATCGTGCACATTGATGAAGGTGGAAAACAATAATCCGGCAAGCGCACCGCTTACCATCAAGATCGTAATAAACAGATAGACATTCTGGTATTTTTGAAACAGAAACCGTAACATTTTTTTCATAGAATTCACCCGCCTAATCCATTCTATGAAAAAAAAAGAGAGAAATACCTCTTTCTCTCATCGCTTTTGATCGTCTTTTTTCGACAGCAGACTGCTGGCAAAAACCAGCTTTCCAGTGCTTAGCTGCGCATTTAATTCCTCCAGCACATCTATTTTCTCCGCCTTTTGCGCTGTAAACAGATCTAACTGCTGAATCGCACGCGTCGTAGATGCCAAAGTGCCCAGCGTTACGCCAAGGTGGCGTATCGGAATATCCGCCGTATGATGATTATCGAATAACAGCAGTGCTGTTTCATAGAAATCCGCAAAGCGATCGCTGTAATGTTCTAGGCTTGCACTTCGCACGATGTTTTTGAAATCAAAATAACGAATCGTGATCGATATCATCTTACCGACGACACCTTCCTCTCTACACCCTTGTACGAGTGCATGGCACAGCTTTTGAAAGGCAAGACGAATTTCCTGATCGTCTAATGTATCCTTATCAAGAGTGGTAGAGCGTGAGATCGACTGTACGCTGTGACTGAAGGTCAAAACATTGGTGCCGTTGCCGCGGGCGTTCTGAATCAGTTGATACGAGGCCTTTCCTAAAATCTGCATCACGCGGTTCTCGTTTGTCGGATCAGCGAGGTCTCCGATCGTTTCAATACCCGCTTTTTCTAATAAGGGCGTACTTTTCTTCCCGATCCCGATCATCGATCCGATCGGCAATGGCCAAAGCTTTTTCGCAATTTCCTGCTTGCGCAAAATGGTGATGCCCATCGGTTTGTGCATATCACTGGCCATCTTGGCAAGAAACTTATTAGGACCGATGCCGATGCTGCAAGGCAGCTTCAATTCTTCATACAGACGCTTTTGAATGATCCATGCCAAATCAAGCGGCCGTTTATAGGCGCGGATGACTTCGCTCATATCCGCATAGCACTCATCGATGCTCGCCTGTTCGACAAGCGGCGTGATCGATCGAATAAAGCTGAGAAAACGCTCACTTAATTGTTCATACCAAGCATAATCCCCTTGTACGACGACCAGATCCGGACATTTCTCAAGCGCCTGATGCAGCGGCATGGCGCTATGCACCCCATATTTGCGCGCTTCATAAGAAGCGGTAGAAACGACTGCCCGACGGGATAAGCCGGATATCGCAAGCGGCTGTCCTGCCAAAGCGCTGTTGCGCATGATTTCCGCACTGGCAAAAAAAGAATTGAGATCGATGTGAAATATCACTCTGCCCATACTATCACCCGCCATTCATTATAAAGCAAATTATGGGATTGTAAAGAAAAAGTGAGCCTGCTTTTTTCTCCTCGCCTCTCACTGATTCTCATCTTCTTAATAGTTTCTTGTATATTGCTGATGACGCAGCCGATGCTCCAAACGCAGTTTGTCAGAGATCATCGCAATAAATTCAGAATTGGTCGGTTTTGCTTTCGATGCCGATATGGTATAACCGAAAATATCATCGATCGCATCGATATTGCCGCGGTTCCACGCTACCTCGATCGCATGGCGGATCGCACGTTCCACTCTGGATGCCGTCGTTTTATATTTGCGGGCGATTTCCGGATACAGCACTTTGGTGATCTGTCCTAAGAAATCAACATTCAGGTACGTTTCTAAAATAGCGGTGCGTAAGTACATATAACCTTTGATATGTGCGGGAATACCGATTTCATGTAAGACCTCGGTAATCTCGCTTTCCAGCTGGATCTTCATCAGCCGTTTTTTTTCTTCATTGTCGATCACGTTGGAAGTGATCTGTTCTTCATAAGATCTTCGCTGATGGAATCCCTGTACGATATTCAGTTTATCAATCAATGTCGCCGGCTCAAAAGGCTGTAACATCATATAATCCACATGATGTTCCCCCAGTGCCGCGATCATCACTTCGTTTAAGTAAGGCGTCGTGGCAATGATATGCTTGGCTTTGATGTTGTGCAGCTTCATCTGCTTCAATACCTCTAATCCATCCATTTTCGGCATGATGAGATCTAATACCAGTACATCGACCGCTTTATTGCTCAGCTCCTTGATACAGTTTTCCCCATTGGCTGCGCTTCCCACCACTTCATAAAATCCTTGTTTGCGAAACTCATTTTTTAGTTTTAGGACATTGTCCTGATTGTCATCGACAATATAAACACTTGTTTTCTCTTTCATACTCTTTCCTCCGTGTTCTATTATGTCAAACGCACGGAAAGAAGAAACGAGAGTTTTGTCGAACAGCTAGCTGTTTTTTTAGGAATTGTTAATAAAAACAGCAGGGTCCTGCCGTTTTTTTCAAGATCATATGAGAATTTGTCTGTTCCTAGTCGGCTGCGCTGTCTGATAATTCTTTCATAAAACTCAAATAGACGCCGTATGCCTTCGTTGGTTCACTGGTGATGACATGGGTAATCGCTCCGACCAGCTTGCCATCCTGCACGATCGGCGATCCGCTCATTCCCTGTACGATCCCACCGCTTTTTTCGATCAGTTTCGGATCGGTTACGGTAAATTCAATGCCTTTGATCGCTTTTTGATCTTGTGGATTGACTTGGGTAATTTCCACATCAAATGCCTCGACCTGTGTGCCTTCGATCACGGTATAGATTTGCGCTTTGCCGGTGTGCACTTCTTCCTGCTTGGCGATTTCGATGGTCTGACCATTTACTTTTCGCTCATAAGTACCATATAAACCGATCGTATCGTTTAATGTGACAGTAGCGATCGGATCCTCAAAATCAATCGTTGCGCTTTTCTCGCCGGCCGCATTCGGCTTTGAGGGAATGATCCCGGTTACGATCGATCCGTAAAGCAAGCCGTTTTGTGTTTGGCCGCTTGGATCGATGGCATGTCCCAGTGCGCCGAAAGTATGATGGATTGGATCATAGTAAGTCATCGTACCGATCCCGGTTATTTCATCTTTTACATATAGACCGCTTTGATAGGCATTGATTTCCTTTTGATAAACACTGATCAGGGTTTTCTTCAGCTCTTTATCACCGCGTCTGATGACGATCGGAATAGAATTGATCGGTTCTTGATAAGTGCGTACGATCTGATTCAGCTCTTCAATCGAGGCAACGCGTTTGCCATTGGCGCTGATGATCACATCACCGGCTTGAAAATCATCTTGTTTTGGATCATAGGCTTTGCCATCGACCGTGATCGAATAGGTGCCGTTGATCATAACACCGTCATATTCCATTACGATGCCGATGCTTTCTCCGCCTAAGATAACTTGATCGTTCGCAAATACCGAAACCGGAAATAACAGGAATAAAAAAAGTGCAAGCATGAGTTTCTTCCTTGTCATATAACACCTCCTATCGCCTAGTATCGACGTAAGCAAGCAGCACTATACTGGAAGTTCCTAACAGCAGAAAAAAGACCTGCCTGATCAGACAGATCTGAAAATATAGAAATCATTTCATGGAAACAGCACACATTGCCCGACCATAGCAAGCATCAGTCTGCGTTTGTTTTCTCTTTGCGCACTTGTTCAAACAGTTCGCTGGCCGCATGGACGCTGCTTTCGCTCGTTGTACCAGTTGCCATATAACCGAGCGTTTCAATGCGTTCATGACGTTCCAGCTTTTTGATCTTAGTCAGCGTCGAATGCGCTTCGATCTGCTTTTCCACGAGATATTGCGTATCCCCATAGGCTGCTACCTGAGCAAGATGGGTAACGGCGAATACTTGTGAGCGTTTCGCAACCGCGGACATCTTGCTGCCGATCGCAAGGGCGACGCGACCGCTGACCCCGGTATCGATTTCATCAAAGATGACCGTATCGATCCCGGCCAGTGCAGTAAAGATCACTTTCATGCCCAGCATAAAACGAGAAAGCTCACCACCGGAAGCAACTTTTGCAAGCGGAGCCGGTTTCGCCCCGGGATTCATACTGATCAAGAAAGAAACCTGATCGATGCCATCAGCCTGCATCGTTTCTTCAAAAGCGATCGTAAAGCGGGCATGCTCCAAATACAGATCCCGCAGCTGTACCAAAATTGCCTGTTCCAGTTCTTTGGCCTTTGCCTTGCGCTGTTTGGAAAGCTTTTCCGCTAATGCAAAATAAGTTTTTTTACAAGCATCGACTTTCGCCTGCTGTTCATCGAGAAATGCCTGTCGATGCGTAATCTGTTCTACACGTTCTTCCATCATCTGTTTTTTCTGCATCATGGAAAGCAGCGTACCGCCGGATTTACGCATGACCTTATGCAGTTCAAACAACTGCTCCTGCACTTCGTTGAAGCGTGCTTCGTCATATTCCATGCCTTCATCATAGCGATGCAGATCCGAAATGGCTTCTTCCAGTGCATAATAGCCATCATAGAGCGCTGTTTGGATCTTTTCGACTATTTCATCATCCATTCCATCTAACGCCTTGCAGCCCTCATAAAGCGCACTCATAGCGCCATCATCAAAATATGCCAAAGCGTGCTTCAGGTGTGTGGCGCGCTTTTCAAAAGATAGCCAATGCTTTTCCTCGGCAAGCAAAGCGTCATAAGCTTCTTCATCCAAGGCAACCTTTTCGATCTCATCGATCTGAAAGTGTAAAAACTCCAGATCATCTTCGTTATAGGTGGTATGCAGCGCATCCTCAAGCTTTTGCTGTTCTCGCTGATAATCCTGATAGGCCTTTCTTACCGCATTTCGCTGCTCTTGTAAAGCCGCATATTGATCTAACAGCTGTAAATGATACCGTTGATTCAACAGATACTGATTGTCATGCTGAGAATGGATATCGACCAAGAGCGTCCCTAACTGCTTTAATAACGAAGCCGTAACCACACGATGATTGATGCGTGCCGTACTTTTCCCATCGCTGTTAATTTCTCTGGTGATGATCAGATCTTCCTCAAATGCGATCCCGGCTTCTTCTAAAAGTGCTTGTACTGCTTTGCTTTCAATCTCAAATACACCTTCGATGACCGCTTTTGGTTTACCGTTTTTTACCAGCGTTCCATTGACCCTGCCGCCTAATAATGCGCTGATCGCATCGATCAGCAGTGATTTCCCGGCACCGGTTTCCCCGCAGAAAACGGAAAAAGCACGGTCAAATTCCATTTCGATTTCTTCAAATAAGATAAAATCCTTTACATAGATCTGCTTTAACATCTGATCACCACCTGTTTTCTATTTTCTTTTCAACGATCTGTTTCAGATCAAAATCATGTTGCGCGCATCTTTTGGAAACATGCAGCACATATTCCCGATTGCCATCTCTTCCGGCAATGGAGCTGATATCCAAGTGCTGCACAGATAACCCTAATGACTGTATGAAAGCCATCATTTCCCGCAGTATGCGGATATGTACCTTCTTATTTTTCACGATGCCGTTTTTGCCGATATCCGCCTTCCCTGCCTCAAACTGCGGTTTGACAAGCAGCAGCATTTCCTGTTCGCCGCATAAGACAGAAAGCAGTGCGGGCAAGATCAGCTTTAAGGAAATAAAGGATACATCGACACAGGCAAAATCGGGAAATTCTGTAAAATAGGAACGATCGAGGTAACGGCAGTTTACTTGCTCTAAATTCGTGATGCGCGGATCATCTCTAAGTCTTGGCAATAATTGATTCGACCCGACATCGATCGCATAAACATGCTTTGCGCCCTCTTTCAGACAGACATCGCTGAAACCGCCGGTACTGGCACCGATATCGGCGATGATGCGCCCGTTCAGATCGATCCCAAAATCAACCAACGCACCGTATAGCTTAAAACCGGCTCGTGAAGCAAATTGCAGCTCACGGTGCAGCACTTCGATGGTATCTTCTTCCTTTAGCACATAACTGCTTTTGACAACGGTCGTACCATTGACCTTGACATAGCCGCCCTTGATCGCATCTTGTGCCAGTGTTCTTGTTTCAAATAAGCCGCGGGCTGTTAAAGCCACATCTAAACGTGTTTTAGCGGATGACATGCAGCAGCTCCTCAAATAAGGTATTCAGATCGATATGCTCCTGCTTGCGCAAATTCGGCAGTGAACCGTGTTCGACAAAATGATCGCCGATGCCGATGCGATGGATCTCCCAGTCTTTACCACTGTCATTTCCATATTCCAAAATGGCGGAGGATAAGCCGCCCGCAAGCAGATCCGTTTCATAAACGAAGATCGGCAAGTGCATTTGTGCCAGTTCATCTAAACAGTTATGGTCTAACGGCTTAAAGAAACGGGCATTCACAACGAGCAGTGCGATCTCATTGACCTTTGCCTTTGCGATGATCTTATCCACATCGCTGCCATATGCGATCACGATTGCCTTCGCTTCAGCGATACATGGATATTTCACCCAAGTACCGCAGGTGATGGCTTCACACTCCGTGCTCTGTGCTTCACTGCCGCGCGGATAACGGATCACAAAAGGATGATTGCCGGAAAATGCCAGTTTCAACAGCGAACGCGCTTCCTTTGCATCCTTTGGCTGGGCAATGATGAGGTTGGGAATACTGCGCAGCATTGCGATATCAAAGACACCATGATGCGTTTCCCCATCTTCGCCTACCAGACCAGCGCGATCGACACCGATCACCACCGGCAGATCCATTCTGGCCACATCGTGGTTGATCTGATCATAGGCACGCTGTAAGAAAGAGGAATATACACTGATAAAAGGGCGGAATCCGTTTAATGCCAAGGCAGCCGCAAAAGTCATCGCGTGCTCCTCCGCAATTCCACAATCAAAGCTGCGCTGCGGATAGGCGCTAAAGAAACGTTCTAATTTACTGCCGCTGATCATCGCCGGTGTGATCGCTACGATCTGTTTGTTTTGCTCAGCCAGATCGCAGACCGCATCCGTTATGATCTCGCTCCAGCTTTTGTGCCCATGCGGCAGCATGGACAGCGAACGTCCGCTTTCAATATCAAAGGGCGAAACACCATGCCATTTCCCTTCTTTATCGTTTTCCGCATAAGGATAGCCTTTCCCTTTTTTGGTGATGACGTGTATGACGAGCGGTCCCTGATGCTGCTTGGCACTTTCAAATACCTTGATCAATTCGCCGATGTCATGTCCGTCTACCGGTCCGATATAGTCAATGTGCAGTTCCGTAAAAATATTGTCCGGAATCACATTTTCCTTCACAGCGTTTTTTACGCTGCGCATCGCTTTTAATAGTGCATTACCTGCCTGATTGCCTGATAACGCGCCTTTCAGGTCGCTTTTTAATGCCGTATAAGACTTCGATACCCGCATCTTGGTCAAGGTCTGCTGGATCGCTCCGACATTTTTAGAAATCGACATATCATTATCATTCAAAATGATGATCATATTGCGCTGCTGTTCACCGATCTGATTCAATGCCTCAAAGCTCATCCCGGAAGCAAATGCGGCGTCGCCGATCACCGGAATGACTTGATAGTGTTCCTTTTGCAGATCACGGGCAATCGCCATACCTAACGCCGCGGAAAGCGATGTTGAAGAATGACCTGCTTCCCAGACATCGTGCACGCTCTCACGCCGCTTCTGAAAGCCGGAAAGTCCTTTATACTGCCGCAGGGTCTTAAACTCTTTGATCCGCCCGGTCAGTATCTTATGCACATAGCTTTGATGTCCCACATCGAAAAAGATCTTATCACATGGAGAATCAAACACTTTATGCAAAGCAATCGTCAATTCGACGACACCCAGATTGCTGGAGAGATGACCGCCGGTCTTAGCGATGCTCATTATCAGAAAACGGCGGATCTCCTCGGCAAGCTCTTTCAGTTCTTCTTCCTTAAGCGCCTTGATATCGTCAGGCGATCGCAGATCAAAAAGATTCATACTATCCCTCCTACTTAGAAGCTGCGGTGGGCAAGTGCCTCAAATACTTGTAACAGCGGTTTTGGATCGATCGCCAACGTATGAAGCAAGTTCGTCGCTTCCTCATAATAAGCTGCGGCCAGCGCTTTGGCCTGCGTAAGACCCAAAAGCGTTACATAAGTCGTCTTGTGATTTTCTTCATCACTGTTGATATTTTTACCGAGGACCGCACTGCTGCTGGTCACATCTAATATGTCATCCTGTATCTGAAAAGACAAGCCCAAGCGTTTGCCGATTTCTTCCCAAATTGGCAGATCCGCTTCCCTTTCGCATAAAACGGCCGCTGCCAGAAAAGGAATCGTCAATAACCTCCCCGTTTTGTTTTCGTGGATCCGCTCTAACTGTGCTGCCGTTAGATCGCCCCGCTCCCCTTCCATATCTAAGATCTGACCGAGCACCATGCCGTTTGCCCCGCTGTAAAGAGAAAGCAGCTTGATCAAAGCGACCTTTTGTCTGTCATCACAATGACAAAGCGTCACCTGATAAAAAGCTTCGCTCAACAATGCGTCACCGGCCAAGATCGCCGTTGCTTCATCAAAGGCTACATGACAGGTCGGCTTGCCTCGTCTCAGCGTATCGTCATCCATCGCCGGCAGATCGTCATGGATCAAAGAATAGGTATGGATCATCTCCAGCGCTGCCGCAAAAGGATAGATCTGCTGAGGATCTTTTCCATATGCTTCCATCGCCGCTATGGCGAGCTGTGGGCGCACCCGTTTACCACCCGCAAATAAGGAATAGGACATCGCCTCTTTTACCCGTGAAGCGTCAAGATGATCAAGCGTCGTTTGCAAATACGTATCAAAGTGCATCTTCATCACGCTCCTGATACTGCTCCAATAAAGCGCTAACCTTTTCTTCAAAGCCTTTCAGCTGTCCATCACACTGATGGATCAGCTTCAGCCCCTCTTCAAATAAATCAATGGCTTCTTCTAAAGCGATATCATTTTGTTCCAACTGTGCAGTGATTTCATCTAAACGCGCCATTGCGTCCTGAAATGTCATTTTTTCTTTCATTTGCTTTCCTCCTGATTCACGACTTCGACTTGTATGCGTCCATCCTGCAAGCGAATGCTCAAACGATCCTTGTCATGTACATCGCGGATCGAGCGAATGATCCCTTCTTCATCAGAAACGATCGCATAGCCTCGCTTTAACACCGCAAGCGGATTATAAGCATCTAACAGAGCAATCTGCTTTTCCATCGTGTTCTTGGTGATCTTCAGTTTTTCCTGTATGTGAGAAAGGAGCGTATGTCTTTTCGTAAGCAATGCCTGTTCCTCTTTTTTCATGCAGCGGCTGCTCAAATAGGCGAACTGCGCACTGCGTTTCTGTAAAGTCTCACGCTGTTTGTAAAAGCGCTGACGGGTTTCCAAGAAACGGCGTTCCTGCATCGCGAAGCGCATCTCTTCATCATGCAATAACAGCATCGGCTGATCGAAATAACGAAACCGTTTGATGAGCAGCAACTCGCTATGTGCATGACGCAGTCTTGTCCATATGCGTTCATAAAGATATTTCCTCATCGCTTCCAGCTGTTCTTTTACTTCCCGTAAGTCCGGGACGCTGTGTGCAACAGCTGCCGTCGGTGTCGCAAATCGCTGATCGGCAACATAATCGACAAGTGTCGTATCGCTTTCATGACCGACCCCGGTAACGATGACCGTTTTCAGATCATAGATCAATCGTGCCAAACGCTCGTCATTGAAGCACCACAGATCCTCAAGTGAACCGCCTCCGCGTGCCAGTATGATCAAATCATGACCGGCTTCATCCGCCTGAAGCAAACGCTCCATCAAATTCAGCGCCGCTCCTTCTCCCTGCACCAAGGAAGGATAAAGCGATATTTTGGCGATCGGCCAGCGTTTGTTCATCGTCGTCATGATGTCATGGATCGCCGCTCCTTCTTTAGCGGTAATGATCGCGATATCCATCGGATACAGCGGCAGCTTCTTTTTATGGGCATCGTCAAACAGTCCTTCTTCCCTTAGCTGTCGCTTCAGCTGTTCAAAGCGCAGAAACAGATCGCCGATGCCATCTGCCTGCACCCCGGTTACATAAAGCTGCGTAGAACCGGTTGCCTCATACATAGACAAAGAAGCATGAACGATTACTTTCATGCCTTCTTCCAGTTTGATATTCAGTTTCCGCACATAGCTCGCAAACATCACGCAGCTGATCCTGCCGCTTGTATCCTTCAAAGAGAAATAGTAATGTCCGCTGCGATGTGCAGTGAAGTTAGAAATTTCACCTTTTACCAAAATCGCACGCAGTTGTTCGTCTTGTTCATAGCTTGCTTTGATATAGCGAAGCAGTGCGCCGACCGAATATACCGGTTTCATAGACGATCCAATACACCGTTGATCAGCTTGTAAGCATCATCATCGCAATATTTCTTGGCCAGCGTGATCGCTTCATCAATCACGATTGCTTTTTGCGCCGTTTCCAGATCCAGTTCACAGCACGCCATTAACAAGATCGCCTGTTCGACATAGCCCAGACGATCGAACGACCAGTCTTTGTTGATCACGGCATTGATCTTTTGTATGTAGATATCTTTATATTTCATTGCATCAATGGTGATCGTATATAAAAACGGATCGATCTCATTGCTTTCACTGTTTTCAAATACGATCTGGCGAATGTTGCCGTTCAAAAGAAATGACTGATACAGACAAGTCATCCCCACCTCGCGCAGCTGATGTCTGTTCATCCCTTTTTTTGCCTGCATAACGATTCCTCCATTCATCTTCCCTATTTTATCATAAATCACAATTATGTGGCTACTATTCGTTGTAAAAACACCGCAAATTTGATCATGATTCCCGCTTTGGGTACGCAACTCTGGCACTTGGCACAAATGCACTGGCCGCTTCCCCATGAACCTGCTGATCATCAAAGAAAATATGCGGACGAAAAGCCGCCAAGATTGGCTGTTTGCTTAGTCCGCCCAAGAAAAAGGACTGATCGACCGTAACATGCCATGCCCGAAAAGTCGATACGACCCGTTCATGCGCCGGTGCATTGCGGGCGGTTACAAGCGCAGTGATGATCGGCGCTTCTCGACCCTTGAATTCCTCTTGCAGCTGTGCAATCGCCTGCAAGAAATGCGCAAAAGGTCCCTGTGGAAGCGGTTTGGCAGCGTTTTCTACTTCATGGCGGACAAAGGCGTCCAGTCCTTCTTTCTGGTAGATCTGTTCAGCTTCATCGGAAAATAAGACCGCGTCGCCGTCAAACGCAATGCGGATCGGCAGTGCTTCATACTCGTTGCTTACAGAAGGATAGATCAAACCCGCTGCATAGTGATGACGGATCGCCTCTTGCACATCGCTTTCCTCTGCCGATAAAAACAGATCGATCGAAAAGGCACGCAGATAAGGAAACAGATCATGATCGCCGCAAAATGCCGCTCGCGAAATATCTAATTGATAGTGAGCGATCGAATGAAAGATACGTAATCCTGTTTCCACACTGTTATGCGACAAGATCACCACTTCCACCCGTTTGCGTTTCGGTTCCAGGTCATTGAGTGTTAATAACGAACGCACGAGCGGAAAACCGGTGCCGGGCTTCAAAACATCATGCTCATGTTCTCGCTGATAGTCTGTATATGCCTCTAGTCCCGCCTTTTCAAAGATCGCATTCTCATAAGAGAGATCAAACAATGCCCGGGAACTGATCCCTACGGCCAGACAGCCCGCTAGTGATTTGGGCATGGATGTATCGCTCCTTCTCCATCCTTTGATAAGATGATGTCATGACTGAAAAAAGCGCTTAAAGCAGCGATCATATAAGCAGTGTCCTTGGCGCCGCCGATTTCATAGGCGGAATGCATTGCCAGCTGTGCCAAGCCGATGTCGATGCTGGGAATCGACACATGTGAGCTGGAGATCGCCCCCAGCGTTCCTCCGCCGATGATTTCATTGTGATTGACAAAATCCTGTACCGGCACGTCTGCCTGCTCACAGAGCGTGCGAAACAGCGCCGCACTGAAAGCGTCGGAAGTATAAGCTTTACGGGCACTGTGCTTGATCACGACCCCTTTGTTTAGATAAACATGATGGTTGGGATCTGCTTTTTGCGGGTAATTCGGATGGAACGCATGCGCATTGTCACAGGACACAAAGAAAGATCGTGCCCGTATCGCCGCCTGCTGGGCGGGTGTTTTCTCATAAGCCGCATCGATGCGCACCATCACATCGGCAAGAAAGCAGCCGTCTGCTCCCTGTCTGCTGCCGCTGCCGATCTCCTCATTATCGAAGCAGCAAAGCATGCTGACGTGACCCGGATGATGAGCCTGCAAGAGCGCCTGTAAAGAGGAAAAGGCACTTTGCAGATTATCCAGTTTCGGACAGCCGATCCATGCGCCGCCATCACCAAGCAGCGTTCCCTGTGCACGTGGATATACATACAGCTCATGCGTTACGATCGCATCTTTCTCTACACAGGCTGCCTGTGCGACACATGCCAGCAGATCAGTGTGTTCACCCATCGCGTACAAAGGCAAAATATCATTCTGCGCGGCGATGCGGACTCCTTGATTGGCCTCACGATTCATATGAATGGCTAAATTGGGAATGATCAGCAGATCCTGATCGACATTGACATATTTGGATACGATCTTCCCGTCTTCCTTTACCAGCAAACGGCCGGCTAAAGAAAGCGGACGATCAAACCAGGTGCTCAATAAAGTACCGCCGTACACTTCTACATTCAGCTTGATAAAACCTTCGCAGGCAAGCTCTGCATGCGGTTTCACTAAAAAGCAGGGAGAATCGCTGTGGCTGGCGACGATCTGGTAATGATAATCGTCTGTCTGCGGCATGCGAAAAGCGATGATGCTGCTGTGATTGCGGGTAACCATATAGTCCTTTCCCGCCTCCAGCTTCCATGGCTTTGTTTCATCCAGCAGGATAAAACCATGTGTCGCCAGCTCTTTTTTCATCGTATCGATCGCGTGAAACATACTGGGACTGTTTTTGATAAAAGCGAATAATCGTTCATTTACATTCATATAACATACCTCCTCATCAAACAAAAAGAAAAAACCACACGAAGTGGATTTTTACTTATTCAAACAGAAATCCGACAATGCGAATATCGATCACATCGGGACTGTAATCGCTCATATGTGAAATACTGTCATAAATCTTCGCCTGTAAACGCGCGCAAATCTCTTCGACCTTGGCAAGATATTTTACTTTCACATCAAGCGTGATGATCAACTGATCATCGGTAATCTTGCATGTGAGGGCAGATCGAAACGCCCCATCCGCCAAAGCAAGCTGTTCTTCCTCTTCCACCGCGATCTTCGCGATCGTTTCGAACACCGATTTGCTGAGTGCGATCTGTCCCAACTGATTTTTATTTTTGGCTAATAAATATTCTTGTGCCATGCTTATCACCTTCTGCCACCATTATAGCAGATATTATTCGCTTTTGAAAGTAACTTCAACAAAATATTGCTGGCCTACGATATCATATACCTGCTTTAATACGATTTTCGCATTTTCTTTATTGTCCTCACTGTGAAAGATCGAAACGCTGCACACTTCATCCTCGATTTCCACAACGCTTTCAAAACCGCTTTTCTGTAATGCTTCCTTGATCTTTGTTTCGGTCTTTTTCGTATCCTTGATCGCATCCATCGTCTCCAGCGCTTCTTTCTTGTCTTCCTCGCTGGCGGCTTCATCGGAAAGCGTTGCCGATTCTTCGCTCAGCTGCTGATCCTTCTTTTCATCGGCGCTTTCCTGCAATGTTTCACTGGTTTCTTGCTTTGATGTAGTAAGTGGCTCGCTGTTATGTTCCTTTGTGGATACGCTCATATCATCGGCAGGTATGGTAACATAGTAGACCGACAACATCAGGATGAGCGAAAACAGCGTTAAGAATGCCAAAGCTTGTCTGTTCATAAAAAATCCTCCTTGCTACTTCACTGTATGCAAGGAGGAAACAAAACATGCCTGGATCAAAAGAAGCGATGAATGCGTTTCAGCCATTCCTCATAGTAAGCTTCTTTATAATGGCGGAAATCATCGTAAGAGATGACGCGTTCTTCCAGTTCATTCACAAATTCCACAAAGGCCCGATTGATCATGATCATCTTATCGTCATGGATCATGCGAATACTGCCGATCTCCACCAAAGCGTCCGCTAGGATCTTCCATAGATCATGATGGATCTGTTCACTTTCCGCAAGCGGCAAGCGGGCAAAGCTGGTGTCCAGCCAATAGGAATCGACCAGATAGTTCTTGATGACCTTCAAAAACAGAGAAAAATCCTCCAGATCGTCGCCCGGCTCGATCACAAACAGCATTTTGAAGAACACATACCAGTCATAATCAAAATTGATGATGGAAAGCAGATAATTTCCCAACGTATCAATAAATACATCGGATGAAGAAAAATTACCGGTGATACGAATTTCGTTTTCAAAGTCGAGATCGACGCTGTTTAACTTCTTGAACGTCGCAAATAAGCGGGACACCTGATCGCTGTTCTTGCTCTCATTGCGAAAATCTTTGATGAACAGGTAATGGCCTAGGATCGAACTCGTATTTTTGATATTCAGCGTAAAGCCGATCGAGGCGCTCATCTTCATTAAGAATAAGTCGTTGATCGCCTTGATGATCACTTGTTCAAAATCATGTTCAGACATGCCATGTCCATCACGCGACATCTGATCCATCTGTTTGTAAACGATCCGCAGCTGTTTGTCCAAGATCGTTAAATTGGCCATGATCGAAGCCAAGATCTCTTTCATGAAATTATCATAGACATAGAAATTGGAATTCTTATATACCAGCTTATGCTCGATCTCTCCCCAAAACATGTGTACCAAAGACTTGATCTGTAATTCAAAACGCACTTTTTCCTCATGATCCACATAATAACCGTCGATGCGATAGATCGAAAACCCGTTTTTCTGCATCTGTGGCTGCGGACTGTTCAATTCCAGAAATAAATGGGCATTTTCCTCACAGCGTGAATAACCATCATCCGTTAAAGAAGGAATCGTAAAACGACTGCGCAGTTCTTGCAGGATTTCGTTTTCTTCATCGATAAAACGGCATTCGATCGCGAACCCGATCAGATCGCTTAGATCCGCTAAGATCTGCTGCGGACTGTCTTTTTCGATATAAAGACGATTGCGGATGATTTTCTCACGCAGGCTTTCCTTCCCTTTTACGCGGGAAGTCACATCGACGATCGCCTCCTGTTTATCGATAAAGAAGTTCATCCAGAAGCGTTTGACTTGGCGGCGGATCTTTTCCAGCTGGGTATTTTTTTTATCCAGCAGACACAAAGTTTCATCAATCGTTCTAAAAACCGGTAGCTGCACTTTCTTTCCCTCCTACTCTGGCATATGCAGTAATGCGATCGCCCGCATCTGATCCTGCTTTAACTGCTCGATCAGAGCGTCTTGCGATGCAAACTTTTTTTCATCACGCAGATAATCATAAAACGAAACAGTTAGATGGCGATCGTACAGATCACCGCTAAAGCCTAATAAGTGGACCTCCAAAGATAACTGTTCTTTTAAGTTAAAGGTCGGGTTATGACCGATATTCAAAATAGCGCAGTAGCGTTCACCACCTACTTCCGCATAACCGGCATAAACGCCGGAAGCAGGCAAGTACTGCTCTTTTTCACATCGTAAATTAGCCGTCGGAAAACCGATGGTCCTGCCTAATCCTCTTCCATGAACAACAACGCCCTCTACACAAAACGGCCTTCCCAAAAGCGCTGCTGCCAGTTCTACATCGCCATGATCCAGCGCCTGCTCGATACGGGTGGAAGAAATCTTTTCATCCAGCAGCTTGACCTCCTTGCAGATGATGACATCGAAATCACGCTGCTCTTGCAAAGTATCGCAATTCCCCGCACCAAAATGCGCATAGTGAAAATCAAAGCCGCTTACCAGTACCTTTACCCGTAAGCTTTTTAACAGTGCATGGAAAGCAGAAACCGATAAGGAAGCCATCGCTTCATCAAACTGCAAAATGATCCAATAAGCAAATCCAAATGCTTCTCCATAGGCAATTCTTTGTTTCATCGTCATCAGATGCTTTAATTCCTGCTGCTTCTTCGTAATCGTCCAAGGATCCGGATCGAAGGTAATGAGCGCGGATCGTAAAGCACTTTGCTTACAAACCTGAAATACCTGATGAAAAAGCGACTGATGCCCGATGTGCATCCCGTCAAAATAACCGATACAGGCACATAGATCATCTGGTATGACAATTTCTCCTGCATGGATCTTCACTGTAATAATTTCCATATGCTCACCTACCAAAGCCCGCGCACACAGGCGAACACACAGTCATGGTGCCTTCTGTAAATCGCCAGCGGTTCATCCTGATACGTAAACAGGAACTGGTCGTAAGGCACATCCAAACGCAGATGTTTCCCATTCAGCACATCACTTGGATCCGTAAGGGCGACTTGCGGATAATGCCGCAGCGCTTCTTTCAGCGGGATGATCTGAAACATGCCTTTTTCCACTTGTTCCAGCGTTACGGCATCGCTTAGCTTAAAACGGCCAACCTGAGTGCGCACCAAGGATTTCATGCAACCCAGATTACCGCTTTGCAAAGCCATGTCGCGGCAAATGGCCCGCACATACGTACCGCTGCTGCACCTGCAGCGAAAGCGCAGGCTTGCCTCCTCTAATACTTCCATTTCATAAATTTCCACTTGGCGCGGTTTAACGGTAACGCTTTGCTTGGCCCGTGCATACTCATAGAGCTTTTTACCGTTTACCTTGATGCTGGAAATCAACGGCGGCACTTGCTGCTGCACACCGATCATGGAACGCACCAGCGCAGGAAAATCTGCGATTGGCGTTACTTTCCTTACTTCCTGTACTTCTCCCCAAATATCATCACTGATCGTTTTGCGCCCCAGTTCCATTTCCGCAATATATTCTTTATCGACATCTTCTAAATAAGGAAGCGCCTTGCATGCTGTTCCAAGCAGCACGACCAGCAATCCGCTCGCCTGCGGATCCAGTGTGCCGGTATGTCCGATTTTTTTCATATGCAGGATCTTACGCAGCCGATTGACTACATCATGGCTGGTCATGCCCTTTTCTTTATTGATCAATAAAATTCCATTCACAATATCACCTATTCATTCCTTTTAGCATTATATCATAGAAATCCTATCGAATATCATTGATTTGATGTGAAATCACCTCATTTCTTCCCCTTTCCCTGCATCAGGTTTCTAATTTTCTCAAAATACGCTATAATAGGAAACGAAATGAGGGATCTAACGATGGAATTAAAAAATATACTGGCAAAGCTACGCAAAGCAGATCATCACTACCATATGATCGAAGAAGGAGATCGCATTGCGGTCGGTGTATCCGGCGGTAAGGATTCAATGGTGCTGCTTACCGCTCTGCATTGGTATTCCAAGTTCAAAGATAAGCATTTTGAGGTAGTCGGCATTCATATTGAAATGGGGTTTCCCGACATGGATTTTACAGCGGTCAAGCAATACTGCGCAAAATATGGGATCGCTTATGAGGACTGTCCCAGCAATTTATATGCGATCTTGAAACAATATCCGGGAAAAGATGGAAAGATCCAGTGTTCGCGCTGCTCTGCCTTAAAAAAAGGCGCTGTGATCAAAGAAGCAAAAAAACGCGGCTGTAATAAAGTCGCTTTCGGTCATCATGGTGATGATGCAGTTGAAACGCTTTTCTTAAATATGATGTATGGCGGAAAATTGGCAACCTTTGAGCCGAGCATGTACCTTACCCGTGAAGCGATCACCTTTATCCGCCCGCTCATCTATTGCTTTGAAGAGGAAATCACCCATGCCTTGCGGACGAACGACATCCCGTTTGTTGCTTCTACCTGTGAAAAGGAAGGCATTACCAAACGCACGGACATGAAGCGTTTTTTACAGATGCTTTATCAACACGATCCGCTTGCCAAAGAGAACCTGCTGTTAGCGCTTCACAATGAAGAACAGGTAAAGCTCTGGCACAAAGATCCCACTTTTGAAAACAATAAACGCGCTTTTCACGCCGCTCGCGCACAGCTGAAGCAAAAATAAAACCTGCGTCAAGCAGGCTTTTTTTTCTTAAAGTTCAGAAGGTGAGATCTTTCCCTGTCAGTACAGGTGGGTATCCTGTGTGATTTTTTAGGATCCCTGCAAGCTTTGCCGGTATTCGACACCAAAACACAACGTCCGGATTCCCTTATCTCAAAGTGTAGGAAAAATGTTATCCTTCTGAACAATTATAGTATAACACGGTTCCCGCAAATGATACACTCTTGACTTTTAGAAGTTTCTGAATATAATATTTTGCGCTTTTCCTCATCATCCAAAACGATTTCGATACGATCAAAAAACGGCAGTCGCTGAAACTGCCGTTCGTTTATTTTTCATCAGTTGGCTGAATTTCTGCCTCCGCCTGCAGTACCGCCGCATTTTCTTCCTCTTCGGAAATATCGGCCTTGGAAACCAATACCCAGCGAATCGTTTTACCATCTGCCTGTAAAATCTTAAATTCGAGATTTTTGAAGTAAATGACTTCATTGACGGCAGGCACATGTTCACTGATTTCGATAATGAAACCGCTCAAGGTATTAGAGTCGTAAATATCATCTTCATACAGATCGTACAATTCAAATACATCGTCAATATTTACGGTTCCATCGATCTTATAAATATCATCGCCCATCGGCAATATTTCTTCTTTCACTTCATCGTGCTCATCCCAGATCTCGCCGACCAGCTCCTCGATAATATCTTCCAGCGTGATAATGCCCGCTGTGCCACCAAATTCATCGAAGACGACGCCTAAATGTACTTTGCGTGATTGAAATTCTTTCAGGGCATCGCTGATGGAAGTAGTAAGCGGCAGATAAGCCGGAATCTGGATCACAGACTCGATCGGCTGATCATCACCCAGTTCAAAGAAATCGCGGTAATGGATAAAACCAACGATGTTATCGACGCTCTTGCGATAAAGCGGAATACGCGAATAAGGATAGTTTTGAAACAACTGTGCCAGTTCTTCACGAGAGTCATCCAGATCAAAAGCGATCATATCCACACGCGGTGTATAAATATCAGCAATGTCTACCTCACTGAATTCGATTGCGGACTGGATCAGTTCACTTTCCTCTTTTTCCAGATTGCCTTCTTTTTCGACTTCCTCGATCATCGTGATCAGTTCTTCGCCGCTCATGCCTTGATTGTCGTCATCCTTGAAAAAGCTGCCGACTAATTTCTGCCATACATTGAACAGGAACACGATCGGCGTTAATAAAACGATCGTTGCTTTCAAAAGCGGATAAGCAAACATCGCAAACGCATCCGGACGATAGCGTGCCAATGTTTTCGGCGTAATCTCACCGAAGATCAAGATCGTTACCGTCATGACCACAGTCGAAACACTAGATCCCTGTGTGCTGCCTAGAAGGCTGGTAAACAACATTGTTGCGATCGTCGTCGCAAAGATATTTACGAAGTTATTTCCGACCAAAATACCAGAAATCAACTGATCATAATTTTCAGCCAGTGCCAGTACCTTGCCGGCTTTCGCGTTGCCGCGGTTGTGCATTTGCTTCAAACGAATCTTATTGCATGTCGAGTATGCCGTCTCTGATGCGCTGAAAAAAGCGGAGCACAATACCAAAAATACTACCAAAATAATTAAAGTCTGCTCGGGGACATCGTCCATATATTCAATTACCTCCTCGTTTCTTTCATGAATCGCCGCTTTTTGAAGCAGCCATTCAGCCAGAAACATTCTGAATGGCATTATTGTAGCATTCCTATGCGTATCTGTCAATTTTTCAAGTATTGCTGATCATACAGATGCCAAGATATATTGCCAGTTTATGCTGCTTATAGATCGGTGATGCCTTATTTTCTGTTTTTTATCTATTGTACGATCACATATATAGATCGATATGCGGATAAGAAAAAAGCGAAACAGCTCGCTTTATTCTGTAATCGTCAAATGTAACTCTTCCAACTGTTTTTGATCGACGCTGCTTGGCGCTTCACTCATCAGATCAGAGGCACTGGCAGTCTTTGGAAAAGCCACCACATCACGAATATTATCGGTGCCGGCTAAGATCATGATCAAACGCTCCAGGCCGATTCCTACCCCTCCATGCGGTGGGGTGCCATACTGAAAAGCATCGAGGAAGAAGCCAAAACGCGCCTTTGCTTCTGCTTTTGTCATGCCGATCGCTTCAAATACTTTTTCCTGTAACTGTTGGTCGTGAATACGGATCGAACCGCTCAATAATTCATAGCCGTTCAAAACCAAGTCATATGCGCGTGAATAGCAGTTTGCCTTGTCATCGAGCAGTTTATCGACATCTTCTAAATTTGGCGAAGTGAACGGATGATGTGCCGCGACATAGCGCTGCTCTTCCTCGCTGTATTCAAACATCGGGAAATCGGTTACCCAGAGGAACTGGTATTTGCTTTCATCGATCAGATGCAGTTCTTTTCCAAGCTTCAAACGCAGTGCGCCTAAAGCCGTCTGCGATACGCGTTTTTGATCAGCCACAAAGAAAAGCAGGTCGTTTTCTTCTACCTCCAGCATTTTGATCAGGGAGGCTTGCTCTGCATCACTTGTCACTTTGGCAATGCTGCCGGTAAACGTGCTATCCTTGTATTTGAGATGTGCCAGCGCTTTTGCACCATAGATCTTAACATATTCCTGTAACTGATCCAGCTGCTTGCGAGAGAAGCGATCTGCGGCATTTTTTACATTGATCGCATTGATTTCTCCACCCTGTGCCAAAACCTGCTGAAAGATCGTAAAATCGGTATGAGCGAAGGCTTCATTCACACAGTGCAGTTCCATCACAAAGCGCATATCCGGCTTATCACTGCCAAAGCGCTTCATACATTCCACATATGGCAGTCTGGTAAAAGACGGCAGCTTGACGCCTTTGATCTTATCAAAGATCTCACCCATCAACCCTTCCACTAAGGCAAATACATCGTTTTCTTCTACGAAGCTCATTTCAATGTCGATCTGGGTAAATTCCGGCTGTCGATCCGCACGCAGATCTTCATCACGGAAACAGCGGGCAATTTGAAAATACCGGTCAAAACCGCCGATCATCAATAATTGTTTATAGATTTGCGGCGATTGCGGCAAGGCATAAAAACCACCTTTGGTAATTCTGCTCGGCACTAGATAATCCCTTGCCCCTTCCGGTGTGGATTTACAAAGGATCGGTGTTTCGATCTCATAAAATCCTTTATCCGCCAAATAATTGCGTGTCAATAGTGTAACCTGATGACGCAGCTTTAGGTTTTTCTGTAAAACGCTGCGGCGCAGATCCAAATAACGATACTTTAAGCGTGTATCTTCTAATGCGTCGGTTTCATCAGCGATAATGAGCGGCGTTGTTTTGGCGCTGTTCATGATCGAAACCGCTTCTACCAGCACTTCGACATCACCGGTGGCGATCTTCGCGTTTTTATCCTGACGCTCTACGACTTTTCCTTTCACGGACAATACATATTCATTTCGCACTTCTACGATCTGTGCGGAAAGGGTTTCGTCAAAAACCAGCTGGGCAATGCCTTCACGATCTCTTAGATCGATGAAGACCAATGCTCCGAAATTGCGGCGCTTCGCTACCCAGCCTTTTAATACGACTTCTTTCCCGACATCGCTCATGCGCAATGCGCCGCAGTAATGTGTTCTATTCATGGTGATGTGCTCCTTCCTCTTCTTCCATCAACCGATCCATGACTTCTACCAGCTCATCGATCGCTCCCTCAAACTGCATGCGATCCGCTGTACGCTTGATCGTAAGCACACCGCTTTGCACCTCTTTTTCACCGACCAAGATCGCATATTTCGCATGACGGCGCTCTACGCTTTTGAACTGTGCTTTGAAAGAACGTCCCAGATAATCGCGTTCACAGCGATAACCGGCAGCACGCAGCATCGTCGTGATCTGCAGCGCCGCAACCGATGCCGATTCATCTAAACAAAGCACGTAAGCATCCAGTCCTTCTTCTTCTGATAAGACGATTCCCTCTGCCTCACAAGCGAGGATCAGCCGCTCTAAGCCCATTGCCCAGCCAATACCGCTCATGCCTTCCGGACCGCCGAAATAGGAAACCAAGCCATCATAACGGCCGCCCGCAAATACGGTGGACTGGCTGCCCATTTCCTGATTGACCGATACGACCTCAAAGACGGTATGCGTATAATAATCTAAGCCGCGCACCAAACGATCATCGATTTCATAAGGAATGCCTAAGGCTTCCAATCCTTCGCATACTTTCGCAAAATAAGCTTTTGATTCCTCATTTAGATAGTCTTTCATATGCGGCGCTGTTTTCATGATATCTTTCTCAGCGTCGATCTTACAGTCTAAGATGCGCAGCGGGTTTTGTTCATAGCGACGTTTACAGTCTGCGCACATGTCGTCGATCGCATCGGCAAAATGTGCCTTTAAGGCTGCGCGATAAGCATCTCTTGAAGCATCATCACCCAGTGTATTTAATAAGACCTTCATATCTTTTAAGCCCAAAGCATTCACAAAGGACCATCCCAGTGCGATCACTTCCACATCCAACAATGGATTTTTCGCACCGATGACTTCAACGCCGAACTGATGAAAGATGCGCTGCCGTCCTTTCTGCGGACGTTCATGACGAAACTGCGGTCCCAGATAATACAGCTTTGCCGGCAGCTCCGCATCGCCATACATCTTATGCTCGACAAAGCTGCGTACGACACCGGCTGTCCCTTCCGGACGCAAAGTCAAAGAAGTACGGCTGTTTGTTAATTGAAATGTATACATTTCCTTGTTTACCATATCGCTGGAATCATTGCCGCGCTTAAAGACCTCGGTATGTTCAAAGATCGGCGTGCGGATCTCGTTATAGTTATACACATAGCAAAACTGCCGGATCAGCTCTTCCAAATGATGCCATTTCGCAATATCCTTCGGTAAAATATCCTGTGTGCCTCTTGGCATTTGATAACTCATGTTTCATTCCTCCTTTAGTATAAAAAAACGTCCTTGTCTAAGGACGTATGATACGCGGTGCCACCTTAGTTCATATCGAAACGATATGCCCTTTCATGCGATAACGCCGCCGACGGTACCTGTTTTGCAGATACTTCTCCAAAGTGTCCCAGTCCTTCGCATGCAGGAATTTTCAGCGTCCTTCCCTCTCTGTGCCATGCATCCGGTCTTTCTCTTCTTCATCGAATCTAGGTACAGTATAATCAAAAACAGCGTTCTTGGCAAGTATTTGTCAAGAAAATCGCATGGTTTTTCTTGTTTTCACAAAGGGACGTCCTATAAAACGACTCGCTCCACGCTTTTGACCGAATTGACCTTACTGAGATTCGCGATCAGCGTGCGCAGATGCTGCGCATCGTTTACCACCACCGTCATCTTGGTCGTTGCCGTAACACCATCCTCATTGACCTTACTGTCCACATGATTTAGGCCTGCTTTACACTGTGAAACAATGGTTACGATATCCGAAAGCAGATAATTGCGGTCATTGGACTTGATCAGCAGCTTCACCTCATAATTACGTGATTCAAGATCATCATCCCATTCCACTTCAATTAACCGCTTGGTTTCATTTATAATGTTTGGACAGTCTTTGCGGTGTACTTTTACGCCCTGTCCCTTGGTAATATAGCCGATGATCTCATCACCCGGCACCGGTGAGCAGCACGCCGCCAGCGTGATCTTCATGCTGCCGATTCCCGCTACACTGATACCGGAACGCGAGATCGTTTTTTTACGTCCTTCTTGCCGGTTAAACATTTCGATCATTTCCTGATTATCCAACTGATTGAACTGTTTATGCTTCGTCAATCGTTCAATGACCGAAGAAACGGATACGATCTTAGTGCCGATGGCGTACATGATATCATCATAAGAGGCAAAGCTCATGGAATTGGTAATTGCATTGATACGCTTTTCTTCCATGAAAGAAACGTCCAAGCCGCGTTTCTTCAATTCCTCTCCCAGCAGTTCTTCCCCTTTGCGGATTCCTTCTTTTTTCCGTTCTACCTCTTGTTTGGCAAAAAAGGCACGAATCTTATTGCGGGCATGTGAGGACTTGACGATTTTAAGCCAGTCTTCGCTTGGACCGTTGGATTGATTGCTGGTGCGAATCGATACGACATCACCTGTCTTTAACGGTGTATTCAACGGCACGATGCCGCCGTTTACCGTCGCACCGATCATTTTATGTCCGATTTCCGTATGGATGCGATAGGCAAAATCGATCGGGGTCGCTCCATTTGGCAAAGCGATCACCCTGCCCTTAGGCGACATGACATACACATTGGCTTCAAAAATATCCTTTTGCAACAGATTCATATATTCCATTGCATCATCACTGACCTCATCGCTCATAAGCGAGAAATCACGCAGCCAGTGCAGTTGTTCCTCAATTTCCTTCTGCGGCACTTCTTTTCCGCCATTGCGGTTTTCTTTATAGCGCCAGTGCGCTGCGATCCCCTGTTCGGCGATCTCGTCCATCTTCTCCGTACGGATCTGCACTTCGAAAATATTGCCTTCTTCCGCAACGATCGTCGTATGCAAGGACTGATACATATTGACCTTCGGCATTGCGATATAATCTTTGAAGCGACCCGGGATCGGCCGATATTTCGCATGGATATAGCCTAATATTTCATAGCATGCCGTTTCATCGCTGGTGATGATGCGGATCGCCAGAAGATCAAGTATCTCCTCAAAGCGTTTTTTCTTGGTCACCATCTTTTTATAGATGCTGTAAAGATGCTTGCTTCTGCCGAATATCCGATAAGCGATATGGTGTTCATCCAGTAAGGCCGATATTTCATCGATCATCTGGTGCACCTGTTCATCTCGCTCGGTTTTGCGTTTTTCTACCAAATGCGCAATTTCATAATATTTCTCCGGATTCAAATATTGGAAACAAAGATCCTCCAGTTCATTTTTGATTTCACTGATACCCAAACGATGGGCGATCGGTGCATAGACCTCCAGCGTTTCCGAAGCGATCTTTTTCTGCTTTTCCTCTTTCATGTATTGCAGCGTGCGCATATTATGAAGACGGTCGGACAATTTAATGAGAATGACGCGGACATCCTGCGCCATCGCGATGAAGATCTTGCGGTGATTGCTGGCAAGATATTCTTTTTCATCCTTGAATTTCAGATTGCCGATCTTGGTAACCGCTTCTACCAGCCGATACACTTCTTCCCCGAAGCGCTGCTTAAAATCGTCATCGCTGACACTGCAGTCTTCGATCACATCATGAAGCAGTCCTGCTGCGATCGTCTGCGGCCCGGTGCGCAGCTGCGCTAAAATATAGCCGACCTGGATCACATGTACGACATAAGGCTCGCCGCTTTTGCGAAATTGTCCTTCATGTTTTTCATGAGCAAACGCATAAGCATCTTCGATCAGCTTGATATTTTCTTCCTTATGAATGTACTGTCTGACTTCCTCCATCAGTTCCGGATAACCGACCGCTGTCTTTCTTACCATACCATCACCCTCTTTCTATTTCAAAAAGGGGGAACGCCCCTTTGTTACTCGTATGAGATCAATGTCTTGACCGGTGTTTGCGCCCCGATCGCAGCACGACCGTTCAGATCCTTCAATTCGATCAAAAAGGCACAGCCGACAACTTCACCGCCCAGCTGCTTGACAATATCCATCGTTGCCCTCACCGTTCCGCCGGTTGCCAGTAAATCGTCAATGATCAGCACTCGCTGTCCTTTTGTGATGCCGTCCGCATGGACATGCAGTTCATTGCTGCCATATTCCAGATCATAAGAAACGCTGACGGTCTTGCGCGGCAGCTTCCCCGGTTTACGCACCGGCACAAAACCGATGCCGAGCTGATAAGCAACCGGACATCCGAAAATAAACCCTCTGGATTCCGGACCGACGATCACATCCGCTTTTACTTCTTTGGCAAAGGCGATCATTTCATCACATGCTGTATGAAACGCTTTGCCATCAGCCATCAAAGGCGTAATATCTCGAAACAAGATCCCTTCTTTTGGAAATCCTTCGATATCCGCAATATATTTTTTGTAATCCATAACCATGCCTCCCTGTTTATCGCTTGTTTTATAGATAGTATCATTATATCAAATATTCCGTGTTTTTGCATTACATAAATCAGAGCATTTTCATCCGCATCCATCTTTCTTGCGGAAACAAATACCTATAAGAGTAAACTTGTACCATCGCTTACGGAAATCACATCCTGTATTTGAAGCTGTACACTTTGTTTGCCGCGATAATGCTTGATCGCAACGGATACGACAAACGCATGATCGTCCTGATCAAAGAAAGCTTCATCTAACTGCGGAGCGTTAAAATAGATCAATTCCAGATCTCCTTTGTTGAATTTTAAGTGTCCGCCTTTTAAGCGCGTCATCGTCAAATCGTTTAGTTTCACAAGAAAAAGCGGCTTCTTCCACCCTTCTCCAAAGGGCGCCAAACGCATCAAGTCCAGCGCTGCTTCCAAGGTGATTTCCTCCGGTTCTAAGCAAATCAGCGTTTCATCGTTCTCCTCTTGTAAGAGCGTTGGATCAATTTCCTGTTCACAATACGCGCGCAGCTGCGGCAGCTGTTCTGTGTCGATCGTGATCGCGCAGGCTTTTTGATGTCCGCCAAAGCGGATGAAGCAATCTTTCCATGGCGCAAAAAATGTCATCAGATCCAAACTGCCGACACTGCGCACACTGCCGATCACATGATCGTCTTTCTTTGTCAATACCATTGTCGGAACATGCAGCTCATTTGCAATACGTCCTGCCGCGATACCTAATAAACCCTCATGAAAGCTTGGATCATATAAGATCTGAAACTGTGTCTGTGGGAGCGTTAGCTGCATGCAGCGCTGATACATCTCCTCGCTTTTTACCTTGCGGTAGGCATTGAGCGCAATGATCTGCTGCGCACACTTTTCGATTTCTTCCATATTGCCGGACAACAGATAGCGCACTGCCATGTTCGCATTGGCTTCATCTGCCATTCTGCCGATCGCATTCAGTTTGGGAACGATCTGGAATGCCACAGCGGTTTCATCCCATTTCACAAAAGGCGCCGCCAGTTTTTGGATCGGGACTGCGAAACCGCGCCGCAGATAAGAAAGCCCCTTGCGCACGATCATCCGATTTTCCGCCTCCAGCGGCATGACATCGCCGATGGTCGCGATCATGGCCCAGATCATCGTATCATACTGTTCCCCGATCAACGCATTGGCAATGAGCAATGCCATCGCCGCCCCGCACATATTAGAAAAACGCTTCGGCAAGAGCGCCGGATGTAAAAACAAAAGATGCGGCGGCAGTTCCTCATATTGGTGATGATCCGTCAAGATCAGATCTAACTGTAACGCCTGTGCCCGCTCACATGCCGCAAATGCCTTTACTCCGTTATCGACGGTAATCAACAGCTGATAGCCCTTTTCATAAGCCAGCTCCACGGTATTGCACGATAAGCCATACCCTTCCCGAAAACGATTGGGAATATAATAGCCACAGGTGATGCCATAGCGGCGCAGTGCATAGACCATGATCGTCGTCGCACAGATCCCATCTGCATCATAATCACCGCAGACCAATACGTGTTCCTGTCGTTTTTTTGCCAACTTCAGACGGTCGATGATCTGCGCAAGCGGTTCGATCTGTGCGGATGATGCAAGCAGTGGATCTGCCAGTAATTCATGCAGGGTTTGATCATCAAGCGCTTTTGCACAAGCAACTTTTGCGGCCAGCTTCTTTAAGGAAAAGTTTTCTTCATAATACTGTGTATCGGTTATAGCAACGATTTTATAATTCATAATTCTACCTCATTTTTACTATTGTAACACAAAAGCGTTTATCCTACATCTGCAATGCCAAATAAAAACTGCGCCATCATAAGACGGGCAGTTCATGCATGCATATAGATTTCTCAGTCATTTACGCCGGGAATGATCATCTCTGTCAATTCATCTAATTTTTTCGCTTTTTTACGCTTCTTTTGCTTTGGTTTGTGATGTAAACGGATAAAGCACCAAAGCTGTGCCGCGATAAACATCGAAGAACCCCCGCCGGCAACTAATCCAACGATCAACAGCAGGTTAAAGTTAAAGATCGCCTTGCTGCCCATAAACAACAGACAGATGACCGGAAGCATCGTTGTAAACGTAGAGAACAAGGAACGCAGCGCCGTATCGCCAAGCGCACTGTTTACAATAGTAATCAAGCGCTCCTTCGTGATCTCATGTGGTTTCACGCCTTTCATGTAATCACGGATCCGATCGAATACGACGATCGAGTTATTGATGGAGTAACCGACGATCGTAAGCAGTACCGCTACGATTTCCGTATTGACCTCCAAGCGCAGGATCGCACAAGCAGCCAAGATGATGATCACATCATGTAATAAGGCCACGATACCGCTGATGGCATAGTCCCACTTAAAGCGGAATGACACATAGATCAAAATACCGATCCAGGCAAGTATCGAGATCAAAATCGCCGATTTTACCAAGTCGCGGCCGATCACCGGAGTAACGACATTGTCACTGGCAGGATAGCCATATGTATCTTTCAGATAAGCTTTCACATCCTGCATCGTTTCAGAATCGATCACATCGGTAATGGAAATCTCGGCACTTGTTTTATTTTCGCCATTGATCTGAATCGTACTAGGTTCAATATCAAAACGGGCAAGATCTGCTTTTAAGTCCGATTCATTTAATTTCTGATCGCTTTGAACGGTTATTTTCGTGCCGCTCACGAAATCAATGCCCAAATGGAACGGCCCTTTTCCCTGTGCGATAGAAAAGCCCATACAGCCAATCGCAATGACGATGATCGCTAAAGATGTTGCCACAAAGTATTTCGCATTCTTGACAAACTGAAAGCGATGGAAGAAGCCGAAATAGAATCGTTCTTCCCCCTTTGCCACATTGGCAACCTGATCTTTCTTGACGCCAAACCAGCTGAGTTTTCCATCCAGCATACCGCTTTCTACCAGCTGTCCTAACAGGAAGCGTACAATGCCGACGATCAGTGTGATCGTTGCCACGACCGAAACGATCAACATCGTCGCAAATCCCTTTACCGAACCACTGCCGAGCGCAAATAAAATAATAGCGGAGATAAACGTCGTCAGCTGTGAGTCAAAGATCGTCCAGAAGGATTTTGAAGTTCCTTCATAAAAAGCGCTTTTGATGCTGCGACCGCTGTACAGCGCATCCTTGATACGTTCAAAAGTAATGATGCTGGAATCCACTGCCATACCAACGCCAAGCACCAGCGCCGCTAAACCGGAAAGCGTAAAGACGCCGCCCATCAGGTTATAGATAAAGAATACCACAAAGACGTAGGCCGCAATCGAAATCGCGGAGATCAAGCCCGGCAGGCGATAATAAACGATCATAAACAGCATGATCAAAGCAATGCCGATACCGCCCGCAAACATCGTCGTTTCAAAAGCCTGTTCGCCAAAACTTGCGGTAACCGCTTCTGAGTACAGCTCCTTCATCTGGAACGGCAGTGAACCGGAATTGATCAGATCTGCCAGCTGTTTTGCTTCTTCCTTCGTAAAAGAACCGTTGATGATCGCATCACCGGAAATCGCTTCGCTCACGCCGGCAACGGAAATGTATTTTGGATTCTCCTTGACCTTTTCACCGTCATAAGAGTCTTCTCCCTCCACAAAGTCAAGCCACGTTACGATCATATTTTCACCGGATGATTTCTGCGCCAGCTCGCTTGTTACTTCATAAAACAGATCTTGATCGGCGATCTTCAAAGAAACCGCCGGTTTTCCTAAACTGTCGCTGCTGAGCGCCGCGCCGCCTTTCTTCAAAACGGTCGCATCCATCAACAAATTGTCATCAACATCGCGAAAAGATAAGTTTGCCGTAGAAGAAATGACCGTCCGTGCCTGCTCAATGTCATTTACACCGGCAAGCTGCACCCGGATCCGGTTATCGCCTTCCACCTGAATATCCGGCTCATTTACACCTAAGATATCAATACGTTTGCTGACGGCCTGTGCTACCGAACTCATATCCGGCAGTTCATCGCCCTCCTTCAGCGGTTCGATCTCATAAACGATTTCAAAACCGCCCTGCAAATCCAAACCGAGCCGCATCTGCTTACCGACATCGTCCGCAAAAACGGCAATGATCGCAAAAATAGCGATTACGCTCAGCAAAAACGTATAAAAACGTGATCTCTTTTTCATCTAATGTCCTCCTATTAAATCCTGAAAATCATCCAGTTCCATCTGCGAGCCGACCACGATCGCCTGATTCGACAGATAGCCGACGATCTCACCCAACTGTAATGCGAAAATATCATCAACTGCCTGATGCAGCGAGGCAGGCTTCTTATATTTCCAAATATAGTGAAGCATCGTTGCTTCCACCTGCTGATAAGTAAGGGAAGCGAGCTCTTCTCTTTGCAAGTGCAGATGCTTGAGTGAAATGGCGAGCTTCACCTGTGGATTATGAACAATATCTTCGTAATTCATAATTCCCTCCTTAACATCATAGACAATATTATAATCGAAAAAGCGAGAAATGTGGAGTGAAAATGTGAAAAAAACAATATTTATATCGACCTGTACTTTAATCCTACTATCTGTTATCGCCAAAGCCGCTTCCTTTTTTATACGCATTTTATTGGCCAGAGGCATGAGCACTGAGGCAATGAGCCTTTATTCATTGGTATCGCCGACGATGCTGATCCTGATCACCATCGCGCAAATGGGAATACCGGCCGCAATCTCCAAAGTAATGGCACAAAACGATCGTTATCAAAAACCGCTGTTTTCCGCTTTGCTTTTCACCATCGTTACGACTGTGGCAACCGTTGTGCTGTTTGCCGTCTTCATCCCTTTCCTTTCCACCCTGCTGTTTCATGATGCCGCAATCGATCAGATCCTCTACGCGATCCTTCCTTTGATCCCATTAGTGGCATTATCAGGGCTATGCAAAGGCTATCTGTTAGGAAAAAGGCACCATTTGCTTTCTACCTCTTCACAGATCATCGAAGAAGCAGCACGCATCGCCTTTCTGCTGTTTACCTTTCAACGGGTACACACCTTCGATCCCTATCAAATGGCAGCCTTGGCCATGTTTTCCATCAGCATCGGTGAATTTGCTTCCGCTATCTACATGATGCTTTGCATGCACCTATCTTTTTCTTCCTTAAAAGCCTTTCCACATGCTGTTCCCACGCTGAAAAAAGAGCACTATGATCAAGTGCTCCAAATCTCCATTCCGATGACATCTTCTCGTTTCATCGGATCCTTTACCAGTTTTTTAGAACCGCTGCTGATGCTTGCACTCATCAAAGAAAGCATGCATGCCGCCATGATCGAAGCATATGGTATCATAAACGGCTATCTGTTGCCATTGCTAACGATGCCTTCTTTTTTAACGATCACGTTATCCAATATGCTTTTGCCTGCTTTTACGTATCGGCTTTATCGCCATGATGCGCAAAATGCCAAAAAACTTTGCGTGATGATCCTGGGGACTTGCTTGCTTATCGGCAGTGGGTGTGCAATCATCTGTTTCTTATTCCCATCACAACTGCTTCAGTTATTTTATCATCAAAGCTTAGGGGCAAAAACACTGAAACATCTGGCGATTCCCTTTATTCTATACGCTTTGCAGCCTCCTCTCACTTCCCTGCTGCACGCTTTATCCTGTTCCAGACAGGCGATGTGGGATACGATCCTTGGATCTTTGCTGCGCTTGTTCTGTGTTTGCTTTCTTTCTCCGTTCTTTCAGGCAGATGTGCTGAGCATCGGTTTATGCGCCGGTATGTGCCTCACGACATTGTTACATGCAATTCGGCTGTTTGGACGGTTCCTCCATCATGAACAAGGTTCATTTCTTCCAAAAGCATAATGCTTTCATCAGGCGGTTGGTTGACTTCGTCTCTTTTTTTAACACATACCAGCCGCTTTTCAAATACATTGCCATAAATACCTCATCTATATCGCGGATGCCCTCTTTATACATCTGTTTCCGCAGCCATGTCTCATCCTGATGCAAATCTTTCAAGGCTGACTGGTTGATGATGCCATCACTGATGATCGGAAAAGGATGTTTGCTTTTACAGTCGCTTTTGGCAACGACTGACAGCGTTCCTTTATTTTCCAGTACTGCGAATCCGACTTCCTCAGGAGTGGTCAGCTGGGCTTCTCGAACCTGTGTCATCATATCATCGATCGTATAACGTTCTTTTTTCATTCGATCCTGAAAGATGTGCCCATTGTGGATCAAAACGACCGGTTTACCGTCAATCAGATCACGGATGCGTTTGCTCTTTAAGGAAATGAGTGAAAAAACGATCTGTAAGATCGCCAAGGTTGCGATCGGAATGAGCGAACGAAAAATACTGCCGTCATTTTCAATGGAAATCGCCAAAATCTCTGACATTAACAAAAAGATCACGATATCGAAGATCGAAAGCTCGCCGACTTCCCGCTTGCCCATGACACGCAGTGCGACCACAATGACCAAATAACACATGATACACTTTGCAATCAGTGATAAATAAAAATCCATATCCTTTCCTCCATACATATTTTTCAAGCTTTTTTCATATGTTTGAGTGAGGTGAATGAGATGAATGTCATTTTGAAGAATCCATTGCTCCGTTTCGCCGCACTGTTTGTGATAACAGTATTAGTGTCGGCATTAACGGCTTATTTATACCATAGATCGCTTTTATCTTTTTCGATCTATGCGGCGTTGATCCAGTTGTTTGCGCTGCCGCTCTTTCTTTTATTGGGACACTTGTTTGGGAGTGCTTTAGCAAAAAAAGAATTTATCAGCGCATTAGTAGTTGTTTTTTTATTTTTGGGACTTTCCTGGATGATAAAAGGATGGTCGATTTTCTACTTCTGGCAGTTGGCCAAAGGAGTCGTCTTCTGTATCGGCACATTGCTTGCCAAAGCAAAGAAAAAACCGCTAGATCGATCCATCTAGCGGATGTAGCATCATATCTAAGATACAGTGATCGGTCTCTCGCATACCGATGCGTCCCAGTACACCGATCGCATCAATGGTCTTTTCAATATCCTGCTGGATGATGCCGGTATCCGGCTCAAATACATGCCCGCACATGGCCAGATTCTGTGCGATCATACCACTGTACAGCGCACTGGCGATCTTAGCGGCGCAGGATGGCTTCGCCCCGTCGCACACCATGCCGGATATGCTGCCGAGCGTATTGATGATCGTGTGTTCGATCTGTTTCATCGTACCGTTTTGCAAATAGGTGATCGCGCTCATTGCCCCGCACGCCGCGCAGACGACACCGCAGTAAGCGGATAAACGACCGATACCGGTCTTTAAGCGAACTGTAACCAAATTGGAAAAGGCCAGCGCCTGCAATAAACGTTCATGAGAAAGATGGTTTTCCTGTGCATATACGATAACGGGAACGCTGGCGGTAATGCCCTGATTGCCGCTTCCCGAATTGGCGACCACGGCCATCGTACAGCCGCTCATGCGGGCATCGCTGCCGGCCGCCGCATAAGCGATCGCCTTATGAAAATTATCACTTGCTTTGGCAAGCAGGCTGGGACCTACCTGTGCGCCATAGCCTTTTTTGATCCCTTCTTCAGCGATTGCCAGATTATAATGGATCTGATCTTCTAAAAGCGGCTTGACCGCCGATAGATCCGCATACGATGCAAATTCATAAATAGCGCGGATATTCAAACAGCTGCGATCCGTTAAGCTCGCATTCAGATCGCTGTCATCACAAGGACGATCCAATAAAATTTCCTGATTTTTTACAATACGGATCACATTGGTATGCGTCTGTTTGATCTGTACGCTCACATGATCCTGTTCATGATACAGATGGATCAAAATATCCAGACCGGGGATATTTTCCATCAGTTCTACTTGGCAATAGCGTTTTTTTAATAAAGCATGCGCTGCTTCGATCTGCGCTTGGTTTATATCTTCCAGTACCGCCAAAGATTTGTCGGCATTACCGCCGATAACCCCCAGCACCGCCGCCGCCTCGACCCCTTTCAATCCACCGGAATTGGGTACGATGACGCCTTTCACATTTTTGATGATATTGCCGCTGCAGCATACTTTGATCCGCTGCGGCTGCACCCCGAGCACATCACGTGCAATCGCCGCTCCATAGGCGATGGCGATCGGCTCCGTACAGCCAAGTGCAACCACCAGTTCTTCTTTTAAGATCTGCTGATACTGTTTTTTGGTTTCATCAAAGATCCTCATGGCAGCTTTCCTCCAAACAAATCGTCCTGATAAGCAATGCCCAAATGCTGATATGCTTTAGCGGTAACGACACGTCCCCGCGGCGTACGATTGATAAAACCGATCTGAAGCAAATAAGGCTCATACACATCTTCTAAAGTCATCGCTTCTTCGCCAATGCTGCTGGCGATTGCCTCCATGCCGACCGGACCGCCCTTAAAGCGTTCGATGATGCCTCTTAAATATTTATGATCGACATCATCTAAGCCCATATGATCGACCTTTAAGCGATCAAGCGCCATCGTAGCGATTTCCTCAGAAACCACACCGTCATTCATCACCTGCGCAAAATCCCGCACCCGACGAAACAAACGATTGGCAATACGCGGCGTCCCTCTTGAACGGCGGGCAATCTCCATAACCGCACCTTCCGCGATCTCATTGCCCATCACTTTGGCAGTACGGGATACGATCTTGCACAATTCATCTAAATGATAAAACTGCAACTGATTGACAATGCCGAAACGATCACGCAGCGGCGCACTGAGATCCCCTGCCCGCGTCGTTGCCCCTACCAGTGTAAAAGGCGGCAGATCCAGACGGATCGAACGCACGGCCGCATCTTTGCCGACAACGATATCAATGCAGAAATCTTCCATTGCCGGATACAGTACCTCTTCTACCTGTTTTGGCAAACGATGAATCTCATCAATGAATAAAATATCGCCGGGTTCCAGCTGTGAAAGAATCGCCGCCAGATCACCGCTTTTTTCGATTGAGGGCCCACTTGCCGTTTTGATGTTGGTTCCCATCTCATGCGCTAAAATATAAGATAAGGTCGTTTTTCCAAGACCTGGAGGACCATATAACAGCACATGATCCAGCGCCTCTTCCCGCTGTTTGGCAGCTTCGATAAATACCGCTAAATTTTCCTTCAGATCCTTTTGTCCGATATATTCCGCTAATGTCTGCGGCCGCAAAGATGCATCGTCATCCCGCTGATCCGCATGTCCGTCAACCAATCGATTCATCTTTACACACCCTTTCGTTTCAGCATCAATGCCAGACCTGTTCTTACATATTCATCCACGCTTTTATTTTGATCCTTTGCCAGTTCTTTTTGGATCGCATTGATCTCGCCCGGCTTATAGCCAAGCGCCTTTAATGCCTCCAGCGCATCATTGAGATTTTGATTTCCCGCTTGCGGCGCTGTTTCACTTTCCGTTTCCACCAGCTTTCCTTTTAGATCTAAAACGATCTGCGAAGCGCTCTTCGCGCCGATTCCCGGTAGTTTTTTCAAAAAGGCGGTATCCCCCGCTTCGATCGCGGCGATCAGTTGATGCAAAGAACATGCGCCTAAGATTGCCAGCGCACTTTTAGGACCGACCCCTTTTACAGAAAGCAAACGCAAAAATAAATCATGCTCCTCCATATCGGAAAAGCCAAACAGCACGATCGCATCTTCCCGTACATGCTGATAAGTATAAAGCGTTACTTCTTTTCCCATTCCGATCATCTGCGGATTCGGCGTATAAATGCGAAATCCAATGCCCTGATGATCAATTACCACGCTGTCCGCATGCATCGAGCAGACAACGCCTTTTATAAATGCTATCATGTCATCACCTAACTCATCTTCCTAACGACAATCATTATACCATACTTTCCTCTATCCCCCTAACAATAATCATGACTTTGCTGCATAAATTTTACGCAATATTTTACCTGTTCCTATTTCATCGCTCTAAAAAAACGAAGTCAAAAGGGCAGATCTATCAAGGGCGGAGAAAATAATACCGCAGAAAGTGAGATGCAGCGCATCAAACAGCAACAGAATACAAGAAAATCACAGTTTATACGAGCGTTTATGTCGTGATGATGAAATCAAAGATGAGGTGTGATATGAAATTGTGATTGCTTTGAAACCGCCTTGTATGGTTGCGTAGTAGGCGATTGAAAAAAGCCTATTCTTACAAGGCTTATTTTCAGTGTTAAAATCGCTAAGACAGGATTTTATGCCTTTGCCCCCAAAATGGGTTTCTATTGCATAATAGAACCATTGAAAACATATAACCACTACCCGCAAAACAGCTAAGAATACCGCCGCATAAACGCAGTCCGGCAAACGAAAAAAGCGTCATGCGTGTTTATGAATGATCGCTCCATTTCGCTCAGACAAACAGCGCAAATGCTTCCTCTCTCCTTGATCGTCATTTCATAAAACCGTTTGAACTACCGACACTGTAATGGAAATAGAAGCATCTTCCCGATCCTTATCATATCCGACATATGCTTGACTTGGATATATCTCATCTTCGATCACGTGTTTCATCATAGTTATTTCCTTCTGTTAGCTGATGTCTAATTCGATCGGACAGTGATCGCTTCCCATTACCTCCTTATGAATGATCGCATCCACCAAACGTTCCCGCAAACACTGCGATACCAAAAAATAGTCGATGCGCCAGCCGATGTTCTTCATTCTTGATTGAAAGCGATAGCTCCACCAAGTATAAGCGTTTTCTTTGTCAGGATAAAAATAGCGATACGTATCAATGAAACCGCTGTTTTGTAAAATACGCATCTTTTCTCGCTCCGCATCGGAAAAACCGGGATTCAAATGATTGCTTTTCGGATTTTTCAGGTCGATCTCTTCCTTAGCAACATTCATATCGCCGCAGATGATGACCGGTTTTTTCTGTTCTAATTTTTTGACGTATGCCAAAAAGCATTCTTCCCATGACAAGCGATAAGGTAAGCGCACCAGTTTTTCCTGACTGTTTGGCACATAGACATTCACAGAATAAAAATCCTTAAATTCTAAAGTAAGCGCACGCCCTTCCTCATCAAAGCGCTCATCGCCGATTCCTTTCTGTACGGAAAGGGGAGCTTCTTTCGTATAGGTGATTACCCCGGAATAGCCTTTGCGCAAAGCGCTGTGCAAATACATATGATAGCCAGGCATGTCGATATCAGCCTGTCCTTCCTGCATCTTGCTTTCCTGAATGCAAAATAAATCCGCGTCGATTTCTTGAAAAAAATCATCAAAGCCTTTCTTTTTACAGGCACGAATGCCGTTTACGTTCCATGATATGAGTTTCATTGTTCTTTCATGCTCCTTTTCGTCATTTCTATTGTAACATAAGGCGCTCATAGAAAGAAATGCTTTACCTAAACAAAAAAAGCTTTGACCATAAAAGATCAAAGCAGTTCATTTATTCCACAAAGGTAAATTCTACATTGCAGAGCGTTACGATATCGCCATCTTGGCAGCCGGCTTCTCGCAGCGCATCATCTACTTTCATCATCCGCAGTTTGCGGGCAAAGCGCATCGCATCTTCATCAGAATCGATCTTGCTTGTTTTGAAGGCGCGTTCAATTCCTTCTCCATCCAACAGCCATCTGCCGTTTCCTAAATTATGAACCGCAAATGCCGGCTTTTCCTCTTCAAATTTATAAACGACACCTTCCATCGTTTCTTCTTCCTCATCGATCAGCGGGAACATCGGCGCATGTGCCAGCGCATCCGCAATGGCATAAAGCAATGGTTCCATTCCCTCAGCGATGATCGTCGTCGTTTCAAATACGCGAAGATCTGGGTAAGCCGCTTTGAATCGTTTCAAATTTTCCGCTGCGCCCTCTAAATCCATCTTATTGGCAACGACGATCTGTTCACGTTCCATCAATCGATAAGCATATGCGCTCAGCTCTTCATTGATCACACGGTAATCTTCTAACGGATCGCGTCCATCATGCGCGCCCATGTCGATGACATGTACAATGACCCGACATCGCTCGATATGACGCAGGAACGCATGTCCTAAGCCTTTTCCCGCCGCAGCACCGGCAATGAGCCCCGGCAGATCGGCCATCACGAAGCTGCGCCCATCTGGAACCTGTACCATTCCTAAATTCGGAACGATGGTCGTAAAATGATAGGCCGCAATTTCCGGTTTTGCTTTTGATACCACTGACAACAAGGTGGATTTTCCTACCGATGGGAAGCCGACCAAACCGACATCCGCAAGCAGCTTCAATTCCACCTGCACATCGCGTTCCTCACCCGGTTCGCCTAGCTCGCTATAACGCGGTGCGGTGTTTTTTGACGTCCTGAAACGGAAATTGCCACGGCCGCCTTTGCCTGCTTTCGCAATGATCGCCTGCTGATGATTGTGCGTAAGATCGGCTATGATCTGATTGGTGCTCGCATCTTTTACGATCGTACCGAGCGGTACTTTCACGATCGTATCCGCCCCATCGGCACCGTGCATCTTCTTGATCTTGCCGTTCCCTCCGTTAGGCGCGTTCACATGTTTTTGATAACGCAGATCTAATAAAGTCGTCTTATTGCTGTCAGCTTCAAAGATGACGTTGCCGCCGCGTCCTCCATCTCCTCCGCTCGGTCCACCCAAAGGCACATACTTTTCCCGGCGAAAAGCAACCATGCCATCTCCGCCTTTTCCCGCTTTTACGTGCAGTTTTACTCGATCGATAAACACTTTCACACCTCCTTTTCTTTCTAAAAGAAAATCCCCTTACGGGGACTTTTTTGAAATATTATGCCTGAGGATAAACAGAAACCTGTTTTCTGTTTTTTCCTAAACGCTCATATTTCACGATGCCACTTGTCATTGCAAACAAAGTGTCATCGCCGCCTCTACCCACGTTTTTACCTGGGTGGATTTTCGTACCGCGCTGACGATAAATGATGGCGCCTGCATTCGCATGCTGACCGTCAGCCAATTTTGCCCCAAGGCGTTTTGATTCGGAATCACGGCCGTTCTTAGTGGAACCTACACCCTTTTTAGAAGCGAATAACTGGTTATCTAATACGAACTTAAACATTGATCTACACCTCTGCTTTCCTTACTTTTATATAGTTTTGATTGGTATATTCAACCGTCATCAGCTGAATTTCCAATGTTTGTAAAATGATCTGCAGTTTCGCGCTGCTTTGGATCACTTCAATGTGAACATATCCGCTCTCCATCTGTATCTGACAGGCAGAGGGACACAATTCTTCAATCGCATTCAGCACACCGACTGAAATAGCGCTGACTTCGGCACAGACCATATCGATCATCGCTGTACCGGAATCGGCATGACCGGCAATCAAAACGGAAACGATTTCCTCATGATCGCGATCAATTCGAACATCAATCATATTAAGCCTCGATTGATTCTACAACTAATTTCGTATAAGGCTGACGGTGTCCCTGTTTGCGACGGGTACTGCCCTGTTTGCTGTTGTAACGGAAGATCGTAATTTTCTTGCCTTTTCCCTGTTTTTCCACTTTTGCAGTTACTTTTACTCCCTTTACATAAGGTGTACCGACACGTGTCGTACGGTTTGAATAAGCAACGACTTTGTCAAATACGACCGTTTCTCCTTCAGCAGCGTTCAGTTTTTCAGTGAAGATCACACTTCCTTCTTCCACCTTGATCTGCTTTCCGCCAGTTTCGATAATTGCGTACATTTGCGCACCTCCTTTATGATTCTTTAGACTCGCCACAATAGGTGATGATTGCTCATGCTTATTGCCTATTAAGAGCGGTTGTAAGCCTTAAAGGACATACAACGTAGATATACTACCATAAAGCAAACGATTCGTCAATTCTTTTTTATCGTATCATCTACCCCTGAAGCTGTACTTTTACCATTGCTTTTTCATCCATGATGATGCCCGCATAGCAAGCCGTTTCAACATCGTGAATGCCATTCATATAAATGCTGTCAAAAAGCACGTTCCCTTTTTCATCCAGCAAGATCATACGCGCATTTCCATAGCAGGTCAGCTGCTCGAAAGAAGCCGTGATCCGATACCAGTGCACCTTGGCGTCTCGAAAACGATATTCTCCTTCCTCCAGCAATGGCAAGGCATCTGCACACCGGTAGTGATACATGCCATATTGCAGCTCTTTTTCATTGATCCATAAAAGATTGCCGATCTCAGCGGCATTGGTGCCGGGAAAACGCAGCGTATTGACCGCTTCCCGCTCGTTTTGTTCCCAAAGCGGATGTGTCAAGCATAGATATCCGCCATAGCCTTCTAAATGATGCGGGCGGATCAATAGCGGCTGATGGGCGAATTTTCTTTGGAAAAGCCACTCATCGTCCTGCAAATAAAGGTGTCCGTCCAGCCGCTGCCATTTTGTCTTTTTCGCTTCGCCTGGTATTAACTGCTCCGCATAAACAAAGCGGCGCTTTAACGCAGAATCTAATGGATGCGGCGTTACCAGTACCATATAAACATGCGCATCTGCCGCAGTGAGCCATAACTGTGCATCGTGATGACGAAACAAACTGCCGCTTTCTGAAACAAGCGCGCCCGATCGATCGGTGTGAAGCTTCTCCGCTCTTACCCAAGTACCGTTTTCATCCCGCTCCAGCACATAGTGATCCATTTCTTTGCGCAGCCGCAAGATCCCTTTGTTATAGGCATATACACCTTCCCATTTTCGCATATCACATGGTTTTGGCAAGCTATTTGAAACAGGCCGTTTCACTAGCGGCATCGTCTCACTTAAATACGCCAACGCCAGCTCCTCATTTAATAAGGTCGGACTGCCTTTCTGCGTACAGAGGGTAACCGCACAGCTGAACTGCTCCTTCAACAAGAGAATGGAATGAGAAGAAAAGCCGAACGTGCCGCCGCTTTTTTCACATGCCGTTAAGCCATACTGGCAAAACAACGGATTTTCGACATCATCCCAGCCAAAACCATAACGCGCATCGCTGTAAGCGCTGATGCCACAGTTATCTGCCGCATGTTTGGTATTCATAAGCGCCAAAGTAGCAGGATGAAGCAGCACCCCCTGCATGAGATGATCATAAAAGCGACAAATATCTTCCGCCGTGCTGTAAATGCCGCCGGAGCCGATGCCATTTACATATTCCTGCGGATAATCGAAATCAAAACCGCTGTCCGCATGCAAAAATTTGCCTTCTTGCAGAGAATGAAGCGGAAAATCGGTATGCTTCATCTCACAAGGCCGTAAAATTTCCTCTGTGATAAACTGTGCATAAGTTTTTCCGCTCACTGCTTCGATCAATGCCTCCGCCAAAGAAAAGCCATCGTTGCAATACGTACTGCACATCCCCGGCGTATCTTTTAAGCGCACTTGATTGGCATAAGCGATGCACTGCTGTAAATGCCTGCGATTCACGGCATTGCCATATTTCCCCTGGTAACAGTTTCCGGCCAAGCCGCAGCTGTGATCCAAAAGCATGGAAACACATAGCTTTTCTGCTCGCTCATCGGGGATATGCAGCTCTTTGAGATACTGCGTAACCGGCGCATCCAGCTCCACCTTGCCCTGCTCAACCAGTTTCAAAACCGCAACCGTGGTAATGATCTTAGAAATCGAACCGACAGAAAAAAGCGTATCTGCCTTTGCTCCGGCATGATAGGTGTAAACACATCGATCATGGTGATGAATGCTGACTGCCATCGCTTTCACCTGATACGTTTCTTCAAATTTCTTACAGATCTGATCTAATTTCTCCATACAAACACCCGCTGTCATACGATTTTCCTTTCTTCCGTGCAACTATCATAAACCCTGCATCTCCCTTTTTCACAAAACAATCATAACACTTTTTCTACCAAAAAACTATGTCCAAACACAAAAAGCGAATCAGATGATTCGCTATAAATCAAAATTCAGATTTTCCACATGCACATCCTGAGACGGCGTTTCCTGCGGCGCTGTTGCAAAGTGAATTTCCGCAATGCCGCGATAACGATAATCCTGTGCCTTTACGCTGCCTGAGAAGGTAGCGTCTTTATTCATCAAAGTGAAATCCGTCACTTCATAAGTTTCCATCTGTTCTTTGACAAAATGAATCTGTGCATGACTTGGCACGGCGATCGCCTCGCTCATAACAAATGGCTTGCTCTTCACCTTTTTACAGATGAGATTGCCCTTCGCCGGACGTCCGGTTACCGTAATATCGGAAAGCTTGATGCGTTTGCTTTGATATTGATCATTGATCACGATCACAAACACATCCTGCTCGGTAACCGCATTTGCATCGACAATGTGGTCTTCACTTAAATTCATCGCTTTGACCCCTTTTGCCTTCAAAGCGGTTAGCGGGATCAAAGAGAGCGGATAACGCACCATATAGCCGTTTTGTGAAAGGATCATCACTTCCTCTTTTTCATATGCCACAAAAGCAGCCACTACTTCATCATCACCGCTTAAGCTCATGGCGGTAAAAGTTTTATTGCTGCGGGAAACCGCAAACTCTTTCAACAGTGACTTTTTGATCATGCCTTTGCGGCTGACCGTAATGACATAAGCATGTGAAGTAAAGTCTTTCAGCGCATATGCACTGATGATTTTTTCCTGTGAGGACAGCTTCATGATCGAGCTGATATGACTGCCGACTTCTTTCCATTTCGTATCTTCGATCTCATACACCGGCGTATAGCCATAGGTTCCCTTATTTGTGAAAAACAGGATCTGATCAAAGGTATTCATTTCCCGATAGCCGATCAGCTGATCGCTTTCCTTCATGCCCGGCAATCCTTCGCTCGCGCCAAAGGAACGCATCGAAACCTTTTTCAGATAGCCGTCGCGGGTAATCGACACCATGACCTGTTCATTGGCGATCATCGCCATTTTATCAATGACGATCTCTTCGATTTCCTGTTCGATCTTCGTCAAACGCGGTACGCCGAATTGTTTTTTTACTTCCTTTAACTCATCGATCATAACTTTCTTTAAGATCTTCGGATTCTCAATGATGTCATGCAATTCCTCGATCTCATTCAGCAATCTCGCATATTCTTCTTTTAGCAGGGTCACATCGGTATTAGACAGACGGTATAAGCGCATCGTAACGATTGCTTCCGCCTGCGCGTCGCTGAAATGAAAGCGGTCGATGATCTTGTTTTTGGAATCGGTCTTGTCTTTGGCGCTGCGGATCAGTGCAATGATCTCATCTAATACAGAGATCGCCTTGATCAGCCCTTCCAGAATATGACAGCGCTGTTCTTTCTTCTTCAGTTCAAAAACCGAACGCTTATAGATCACTTCATGACGATGGTCGATAAACGCATCCAGCATTGCGGCTAAGCCGATCTGCATCGGTCGCTTATTGACGATCGCGATGATATTGTAATTGTAGGACACTTGTAAATCGGTATTTTTATAAAGGTATTGCAAAATGAAATTGGCATCGGCGTCTTTTTTGAGATCGACTACGATCCTAAGACCGTTGCGATCTGATTCATCGCGGACATCGGTAATGCCGTCGATCTTTTTCAACAAACGGATCGCATCGATCTTTTTTACCATATTTGACTTAACTACTTCATATGGAATTTCTGTAATCAGCAGCTGCTGCGCCGTCTTGCTTTGGACGATCTCCACCTTAGAACGGATCATGATCTTGCCTTTTCCGCTTGCAAACGCATCCCTGATGCCCGCTAAGCCCTGCACGATGCCGCCGGTCGGGAAATCAGGACCTTGTATATATTCCATCAATTCATCCAACGAACAGTTTGGATACTGGATCCGATAGATCGCCGCGTCGATCGCTTCACTTAAATTGTGGGGCGGAATATTCGTCGCATAACCGGAAGCGATACCGGTGATCCCATTTACCAAAAGATTCGGATAACGAGCTGGCAGCACCGTCGGTTCTACTTCCGTATCATCGAAATTCGGCGCCCATGCAATCGTTTCTTTGTCATAATCCTGCAGCATCATCTGTGCGATCGGCGCCAGTCTGACTTCCGTATAACGCATCGCGGCTGCCGGATCATCATCGATCGAACCGTTGTTTCCCTGCATGTCGATCAAAGGGATCCTGCTTTTCCAATCCTGCGAAAGACGCACCATTGCGTCATAGATGCTCTCATCCCCATGCGGATGGAAATTACCCATGATGATACCGACCGCCTTGGCGCTTTTTCGATATTTGTGCTCATGTGTATTGCCTTCGATCTGCATGGCATAAAGGATCCTGCGCTGCACCGGTTTGAGCCCATCACGCACATCCGGCAAAGCACGATCCTGAATGATATATTTAGAATAGCGACCGAAACGATCGCCCATGATTTCTTCTAAAGGCGTCGTGATGATCTTGGAATGATCTGCAAATTCCGGTTTTTTTGCCATTATCGCTTCACCTCCACCGTAAAGGAATCTTCCATCGTAAAGGATACATTTTCTTCGATCCAGTTACGTCTGGCATCCGGCTTATCTCCCATCAGCGTATTGACGCGCATCTCCGCCATGATCGCATCGTCGATACTGACCTGAATCAGGGTGCGGGTCGATGGATCCATCGTCGTTTCCCACAACTGTGAGGCATTCATTTCACCCAGACCTTTATAACGCTGCAAGCTGTATCCTTTGTGCGTCGCTCGCATCGCCTCTAATTCCTCTTCTGTCCAGGCATAGGCGATATTTTTATTTTTTTCCAGCTTAAACAACGGCGGCAGGGCGATATACACCATGCCCTTTTCTAATAGTTCGCGCATATAGCGATAAAAGAAGGTCAAAAGCAGACACTGGATATGAGCGCCGTCGGTATCGGCATCGGTCATGATGATCACTTTTTGATAGTTGGCGTCCTCTGCCCGAAAACTGGCGCCGACCCCTGCTCCCAAAGCATGAATGATCGTATTGAGCTCTTCGTTTTTTTCAATCGAAGCGATGCTTGCCTTTTCCGTATTCAGCACTTTCCCACGCAGCGGCAGGATCGCCTGATAGCGGGAATCACGCCCCTGTTTGGCACTGCCCCCTGCCGAATCTCCTTCGACCAGATACAGTTCCTTCAAACGTGCGTCTTTCGACTGTGCTGCCGCCAATTTCCCGGACAGTACCTTTTCGCTTTTTCCTTTGTTTTTCCCTTTGCGGGCATCTTCCCTGGCTTTTCGCGCCGCTTCTCTGGCTGAGGAAGCACGCACCATTTTCTTTACCAGAGCGCTTGCCAGTTCCTTGTTTTCCTCTAAATAAAAACTCAACTGTTCACTGACGATCGATTCGACGGCAGATTTGGCTTCCGGCGTACCGAGTTTCCCCTTTGTCTGTCCTTCAAACTGCAACAGATTTTCCGGTATGCCCAAAGAAACGATCATCGTTAAGCCTTCCCGTACATCGCTTCCTTCAAAATTCTTGTCCTTTTCCTTTAACAGTGCATATTTTCGGGCATATTCATTAAAGATCTTCGTAAAAGCGCTTCTTGCACCGACTTCATGTGTACCGCCATCCTTAGTACGCACCATATTGACAAAGGAAAACATGTTTTCCTGATAGTCGTCGCAATACTGGAAGCAGCACTCGACCTTGATCTCACCGACCGTTCCCTGAAAAGACACCGGCTTATGGAACACCTGCTTATCTTCATGCAAATATTCCATAAAGGCCTCTAAGCCGTTTTCATAATGATATTCCTCTACACGGACATCCTCTTTTTTACGGCAGTCGGTTACGATCAAGCGCAGTCCTTTCATTAAAAACGCATCTTCCCGTGCCCGTTCACAGATCGAGGTAAATGAATATTTTAAGGTCGAAAAGATGCGATCATCAGCCCGAAAACGCACTTTACTGCCGCGTTTATGCGTTTTGCCGAGCTTTTCCAGCTTGCCGACTTTCTTGCCGCCGTCCTCAAAACGCATAAAATATGCATTTGCCCCATCATAAACACTGACCTCTACCCAACGGGAAAGCGCATTGACGACGCTCGCACCGACACCGTGCAGACCGCCTGATGTCTTATATCCGCCTTCGCTGCTGAACTTGCCGCCCGCATGCAGCACCGTAAAGATCACTTCCAAGGTAGAAACACCGCTGGCATGCTTGCCAACCGGCATTCCCCGTCCTTCATCTTCCACACAGATCACACTGTCTTCTTCCAAGGTAATACGAATCGTATCGCCATATCCGTTCAGCGCCTCATCGATCGCATTATCCACGATTTCCCAAACGAGGTGATGCAGCCCTCTGCCATCCGTACTGCCAATATACATGCCCGGACGTTTTCTGACCGCCTCTAACCCATCTAATATCTGAATGCTGCTTGCATCATATGTCTGCTTTTCCATATTTCACGCTCTTTTCCTTCTTTTTTCAAAATCGCTTCGCTTTTTACAAACGCATGCACAATCTCAAGATATTTTATCAAAATTCAAACTGCTTCGCAAGAAAATTCCATACTTTCCATAAAGGTGAATGATTCGTATCCATGGGATAAAAACATAACCTTTTTCATTGAGCGTCTTTTTTATTTTTCTAAATAATGATAAAATAAATAAGGTTTTAAGGAGGAGTCTTTATGAGTGAACTCAATTTATTATATGGGGTCGTGATCGGCTATCTATTGGGATCGATTCCCGGTGCGTTATTCATCGGCAAGGTTTTTTATCATACGGATATTCGTGAATACGGCAGCGGCAATCTCGGCGGTTCCAATGCCGGACGTGTACTGGGCAAAAAGGCGGCGATCGCCGTGATCGCTATCGACATCGGCAAGGTCGTGCTGGCGGTGGCGCTTTGTTCTTTATTTGATCAGGAAGCGAGCATCTGGGCCGGACTGGCTGCCGCATTTGGACACTGTTATCCGCTGTTTGCCAATTTCAAAGGCGGTAAAGCCGTTGCGACGATGTTTGGCTTTTTACTGTCCACCTCGATCTTTACTTTCCGCGATGGCTTATTTGTGATCGTACCGCTGGTCGTATTTCTCATCGTGCTCTATCTTGGCAAGATGGTATCGCTGGCAAGCATCTTCGCATCTTTGACTTCCACGCTCTATATCGCCATCGCACAGGATAATCTTTCCATTACGATCGCATCCTGTCTGCTTACGGTACTGATCATCTATCGCCATCGTGCCAATATCGGCCGCATCGCAAACGGCACCGAAAATAAGGTATCATGGCTGTAACAAGTGAGCTGTTAAAGCGGATCCTCTTTTTTCTCATCGGCTTGATCCTGATCGCGCTTGGCATATCGGTTACGATCATCGCCGATTTTGGCTGCGGCGGCTGGGATGCGACCAATATCGCGCTCGTGCGACATTTCGGCTTAAGCGTCGGCACTTGGCTCAATATTTGGGCGTTTGTTTATCTGCTTATCGCCTGTATGATCGAGCGAAAACGCTATCGTATCGAATGTATGGCGACTTCCCTGATCATCGGTGCAGGCGTCGATCTGTTTAACTATCTGTTACGCTTTGCTGCATTTGAGGAAGCTTGGCTCAAACCGCTTGTTTTTATTCTCGGAACGATCATTATTTCCCTTGGTGCCGGATTTTATCTCGTATCAAAATTACCGCCTAACCCCACCGACTATATGATGATGTGCATCAAAGAGCATTTTCATCTTTCCATCACCTTTGCCAAAACATTGGTGGAAGCGATCGGTATTGTGCTTGCGCTTTTACTGGGTGGACCGGTTGGCATCGGTACATTTTTGATGATCGTGATCTTCGGGCCCTGCATCGACTTTTTCTATCAGATCGCAGAACATTTCTATCAGCGTATTTCACGTGCATAAAAGCACGTTTTTTTGAAGATGAAAAATTTGTAAGGTACAGAAGCAAAAAAATTGCTATAATAAGGACAAGGAATTGGTGATGACAGTGGAAAAGCAAAAGGAAACGCGCGTACAGGTCAATCTGCGAAACGGATTAAATAAAAAACAGGTCGCAGAGCGCATGCAGGCACATCTCTACAATGAACAGTTGAAGCAGACGACGAAGTCTTATCAGCAGATCATCAAAGACAATGTCTTTACCCTGTTCAATTTTATCAATGCGATCTTGGCCGCTGCGATCATTTTTGTGCAGTCCTATAAAAATCTTTTGTTTCTCGGTGTCATCATCAGCAATATCGCCATCGGTATCTTTCAAGAGATTCGGGCAAAAAGGGTGCTGGATCGCCTGTCTTTGATGGCTGCGCCAAGCGCAACCGTGATCCGGGATGGCGTACAACAGGAAATCGACATTGAAGAAGTCGTCTTAGATGATATCATGGTGCTGCAAAGCGGTGATCAGATCTGCAGCGATGCGATCATCAAAGAAGGACGCTTAGAAGTAAATGAAAGCTTATTGAGCGGCGAAAGCGATGTGGTCATCAAAAGCTGCGGCGATCTGCTTTATTCGGGTAGTTTTGTTACCAGCGGCAAGGCCATTACCCAAGTGGCGCATGTCGGTAAGCACAATTACATATATGAGATCATTAAAGAGGCAAAGACCTTGAAGCGCCATAAGTCGCAGCTGCGGGACTCGATCAATGTCATTTTGAAGCTGATCGGGTTTATCATCATTCCCCTCGGTGTTCTGCTTTTTCTCAAGCATTACTGGATCGCCTCTTACAGTTTTACAGAATCTGTCGTTTCCACGGTTGCGGCGCTTGTCGGCATGATCCCGGAGGGGTTGGTGCTTTTGACTTCCGTAGCACTTGCGGTCGGCTCCATCAATTTAGCAAAGCGTAAGACCTTAGTGCAGGAATTATACTGCATTGAAACGCTTGCTCGTGTCGATACGCTTTGTCTTGATAAGACCGGTACGATCACCAAAGGCATGATGCAGGTGGAAGATGTGATCACGTTATCAAACGATCTGCCGATCAAAACGATCCTGGCCGCATGCAATCATGCGCTGCAAGATGACAATGCGACCGCTCAGGCATTAAAGCAATATGCGGGATGTGAGAGCGATTGGAAATCCGAGGTACTGCTTCCTTTCTCCAGCGTTCGCAAATACAGCGGTGTTACCTTTCAGGAATACGGCACTTATTATATCGGCGCCTATGAATTTCTGTTTGCACAGAAAGATCCGGCAGTCATAAAACAGCTGGAACAGTATGCAAAGCAAGGGATTCGGGTCATCGTATTGGCGCACTGCCAAGAAAGCATCGAAGAAGACAAACCGCCGCATGATCTGAAACTGCTCGCCTATTTATTGCTCAGTGACCCGATTCGCGCAGAAGCAAGTGAAACGCTGCTGTATTTTGAAAAACAGGGCGTTGATATCAAAATCATTTCCGGCGACCATCCGGCAACGGTCCATGCCATTGCCCAAAAGGCCGGCGTACTGCACTGTGATGCCTATGTGGACGCATCCACATTAAGTGATGACCAGCTAAGCGATGCGGTAAAAAAATATGCGGTATTCGGACGCGTATCGCCAAAACAAAAGCAGTTGATGGTCCGTTTATTAAAAGAACAGGGGCATACGGTCGCTATGAGCGGTGATGGCGTCAATGACGTCATGGCATTAAAGGAAGCTGACTGCTCGATCGCCGTTGCCAGCGGCAGCGATGCAGCAAAAAATATCGCCAATTTGGTACTGCTCGACAATAACTTTGCGAATATGCCGCAGATCGTATTAGAAGGTCGCCGCGTCATCAATAACATTCAGCGTGCTGCTTCTTTATTCTTAGTAAAAACGACTTTCTCCACGATCTTGTCAATACTCGTTTTATTCTTAGATACACGCTACCCGTTCATGCCGATCCAATTAACGCTTATCTCTACACTGACGATCGGTATGCCTTCCTTCTTTTTGGCACTGGAGCCTAATTATGAACGGGTCAAAGGCAATTTTATCATGAATGTACTGGGGCGCGCGCTTCCAGGCGCATTGAGCGTCATCACTTATATGATCGCAGTCAATATCATCTGTTCGATTCTGGGTTATCGTGATGAAATCGCTTCTACCATGGTCGTACTGCTGACCGGGGCGAGCGGCTTAAACGTATTATTGCGGGTATGCAATCCTTTTACCTGGACCAGAAAATTGCTGTTTTTCAGTATGTGCTTCGGTTTTATCGCAGCAGTCGTACTTGTTCCCGGTTTGTTTTCTCTAGTAGAACTGCCGACCGTCGCTTTATTATTTGTATTGGGCGGTACGCTTACGATCCCTTTTTATACGGCATTGCTCAGCAGCGTATTGTCCCGTATGCAAAAAGCAAAGCACATCGTAGAAACGATGATGAAAAAAGAAGATGCAAAAGACTAAACTACTTTCCAAACAATAAAAAGAAAGCATCTGTCACAAAGCAACAAAAAAAGACCGACTTCATGTCAGTCTTTTTTATCTTTGTCATGAAAAGAAGCAATGATCGATTCGATCCGATTTCCTTTTGCCAAAGAGCGATCTTGAATAAAAGTTAAGCTCGGCACTTTGCGCAGCTTCATCCGCTTTGCCAATTCACTGCGAATAAAGCTTTTGCTTCTTTCTAATGCTGCCAGTCCCGCATCATTGCGCTCCTGTTTACCGAGAAAAGAAACATAGATCTTGGCGATCGAAAGATCATTGGTTACTTCTACATCGGTAATCGTCACAAAACCGATCTTGGGGTCCTTTAATTGAAACTGAATGATCTCTGAAACATTTTTTAAGATGATGCCGGCAATTTTTTCAGTTTTTACGCTCATCTGTTATGCCTCTACGATCTGATCTTCATAGGCCTCAATGATATCGCCTTCCTTGATGTCATTGAAATTCTCGATCGTTAAACCGCAGTCATATCCGGCTGTTACTTCTTTCGCATCGTTTTGGAATCGTTTTAAGGAACCCAGTTTTCCGGTATAGATCACCACGCCGTCACGAATCAATCGCACGCTGCAATCACGCTTGATCGAACCGTCCGTTACCATCGAACCGGCAATCGTACCGACCTTGGAAACCTTATAGATCTGACGTACTTCGGCCTGCCCGATGATGACTTCTTCATACACCGGCGCCAACATTCCCTTCATCGCCGCTTCCATCTCTTCGATCGCTTTATAGATGATATTATGGAGACGAATCTCAACGCCTTCTTCTTCTGCTTTTTTACGGATATTGGCGCTTGGACGGACATTAAAGCCATAGATGACCGCCTTGCTCGCACTGGCAAGCATGATGTCTGATTCCGAGATCGCACCGGCAGTTGAACGAATGACGCTCACTCTGACGCCGGATACATCAATTCGCTCTAAGCTGGCCTTTACCGCTTCAGCTGAACCCTGCACATCTGCTTTGACAATCACATTGATATCGGCGACATCGCCTTCCTCAATGCGCTTTGCCAGATCATCCAAGGTCATGGCACTGGAGCTGTTACGTTCTGCTTCGATTCGTTTTTCCAAACGTTCTTCAGCAATCTGACGCGCTTTCTTTTCCGAATCAAATGATTTGAACAGATCCCCTGCTACCGGTACATCATTTAATCCGATGATCTCTACCGGCGTGCTCGGCTCGGCCGTCTTGATTTCCCGTCTTTGATCATCTACCATTTTTCTTACACGTCCAAAGGCAGTACCTACCACCAACGCATCTCCGGTATGCAGCGTACCGCTTTGCACCAACAATGTCGCTACCGGTCCGCGGCCTTTATCCAGTTTTGCTTCAATTACCGTACCCATTGCATTTTTATGCGGATTAGCTTTGAAATCTTCTACTTCCGCTACGACCAAAATCGTTTCCAATAACTCATTGACACCGGTTCCCATCTTCGCGGAAATCGGCACGAAGATCGTATCGCCGCCCCATTCTTCCGGCATCACGCCGTGCTCTGCCATTTCTGACATGATCCGATCCGGATTCGCACCGGCTTTATCCATTTTATTGATGGCAACGATCACCGGCACTTCGGCAGCTTTCGCATGGTCGATCGCTTCCTTCGTCTGCGGCATGACACCGTCATCTGCCGCAACCACGATGATAACAAGATCGGTAACTTTGGCACCGCGGGCCCGCATTGCCGTAAAGGCTTCATGACCCGGTGTATCCAAAAAGGTTACTTTTTTCCCTTTTACCGTTACCTGATAAGCACCGATATGCTGGGTGATCCCACCAAACTCACCGGCTGTAACATGTGATTTACGAATCGTATCAAGCAGTGTCGTCTTTCCATGATCGACATGCCCCATGATCGTAACGACCGGCGGACGGCTTTCCAAAGTGCTTGGATCGTCTTCTTCTACCTGTTCCTCGAAATCACTTTCTTCAATGATGATTTCTTTATGCACATCAATTCCAAATTCCATGCAGATCAGTTCAATAGTTTCATCATCCAGCATCGAATTGATGGTTACCATCGTTCCCATCATAAACAACAGTTTGATGATCTCGCTGGAATTGCGATGAATCAGATCTGCCAGTTCGCCCACAGTCAAAGAGCCGGAATAAGTGATTTCCTTTACTTCTTCTCTTTGTTTCGGTGGGAAATTGCCGTAACTGCCCTTATTGTGATTCTTTTTATGAGCATGATTCGGCTTTTTTCGATTCGGCTTGTTATTTGCCATTTACATCACGTTCCTTTCCATTTCCGAAGTGCGTTCGCAAACCCCTGATCGCAGATCGCAATCGCCTTGCGGTTTTGCCCGATCGCGTTCATGATCGTCTGCGCACGCGGTGCTATCATTATTTCGATTCCATAGAAGGCACATTTATCATTCAACTTCTTGCGTGTGTTCATTCCGATGTCCGCATCGATCACAACTAGCTTTGCCTGCTTTTTGCGGATGCTTTCCCAGATCAGATCGCCGCTGACCACCTTCCCCGCGCGTTTGGCAAGTCCCAGTGTTCCTTCAAAGTTATTCATGCGGCACCATTTTCAACAAGGCGTCGTAGATCTCTGCCGGGATCTCACAGGACAGCGCTCTTGCCAGCGCCTTTTTCTTTTTCGCAAGCTCGATCGCCTCTTTGCTGAGCTTCAAATAGGCACCGCGTCCATTCGCTTTGCCGGTTACATCGATCTGTACCTCGCCCTGCGGGGTACGAACCACGCGGATCAGTTCTTTTTTCGGCAGCTGCTCCTGCGTTGCGACACAGCGCCGCATCGGGATCTTTCTCATAAACGCCCTCCTTGTCTATTCCTCGTAATACTCATCGTATTCATCAAAGTCGATATCGTCGTTGATCCAATCATTGGCACGCTCTTCCTCTTCCTGTCGAGCGATCTCTGCCAGCTCTTCTTCGGAATAGATCGGCTTGAACTCATAATCCCTTTTCTTCGGATCAAAGGTCGGTTTACGACGTTCTTCCTTATCCTCTTTTTCAGTGCGTTTCTTTCTGCTCACCGTTTTTTCTTCGCTCTTTCCGGAAGCATCAGCCAACTGTTCCAGTTTAGAAACATATTCATGCTTCACGCTCATGCCGCTTGCCTTTTTCTTCTCTTTGGCAATACGTGCCGCTTCTTCCAATTCATCTACGACAACCGTCGTTTCCAGCGGTGCGGTTTCCTTGCTTTCTGCAACCGCAGCATCCCTATTTTCTTCCTGCGTAATGACATCCGCCACATATTCTTCAATGATCGGCGTATGGATTTCTTCCGGCAGCACGCTTTCTTCCTGCTCCATTTCATTGCGAACAGAAGCAAAGTGCTCCATCTGTTCCAAGGCACGACGCTCTTCCAGCTTCGCCCGCGCTTCTTCCTGCTGACGAATGGCGATCGCCCGCCAGTCAATGCCCATTGCTTCAACATCGCTTTCCGATTTGATATCGATCTTATTACCGGTCAGTTTTACAGCCAGACGTGCGTTCTTGCCCTTTTTACCGATCGCAAGCGACAGCTGATGATCCGCTACGACGACCAACAGACCGCGTTTTTCCTCGCTTGGAATGACCGCCAGCACTTCAGCCGGTGATAAAGCGTTCTTGATCAGTTCGCTGACATCCTCGCTCCATTCAAAAATATCGATCTTTTCACCGCCCAGCTCTTCAATGATCACCTGTACGCGGGAACCTCTTGGACCGATGCAGGCACCGATCGGATCAACATTTTCATTATGACTGTAAACAGCCATCTTCGTACGTTCTCCGGCATCACGGGCAATCGCGCGAATCTCAATCACGCCCTGATAGATCTCCGGCACTTCTTTTTCAAATAAACGCTTTACCAAAGCCGCATCAGCACGGGATACCAGTACCTGCGCCCCTTTGGTTTCTTTGTTTACTTCCGTGATCACTACTCTTAGGCGCTGATTCTCATAATAGCGTTCCCCCGGGATCTGCGCCGTTCTCGGCATCAACGCCAACGTTTTGCCGATATTGACCAAAGCAAATTTCTCCTCGACCGTTTCAACGGTGCCGACTACCATTTCTTCGACCTTATCGCAGTATTCATCATAAATGACCTGCTTTTCCGCTTCTCGGATCTTCTGCTTCATGACGTTTTTCGCCAAGATCACCGCTGCCCGGCCCAGCTTGGTGATATCCACCTCGCTGTCTACCAGATCGCCCAGCACATATTCCTGATTCAATGCTTTTGCATCAGCCAAAGCAATCTCCAATTCATCATCTTCCACAGTTTCCACAACGGTGCGCTGCTGATAAACATGTATTTCTCCGCTTTTTTCATTGATGTCCACGCGCACCAACGCATCCGGAATCTCGATCTGTTTTCGAAATGCTTTTGACAACGCTTCCTCTAATGCGCTTACCACAACCTCCTTAGTCAGTTTGCGGTCGCTCTCGATTGCGGACATCGCAGCCATAAAATCTTTTAACTTCATCTTCTTACTCTCTCCTTATAGTTTTACCGCCAAGCGAATCAAGGCGACATTGTCATAAGCAATATCGATTTTCCGCTTGCTCGCTTTATCCATATATGTCATGGAAAGCATCCCTTCTTCACACTTTTCCAATGTGCCAAGCACTTCGTAAATCCCTTTGGCCATGACATTCTTCAATTTTACATACACATATTCGCCCACAGCCGCCTTTACTTCTTCAAAGTTTCGCAGTTCTCGTTCCGCACCGGGCGAACAGACTTCTAAATAATACTCATGCTTGATCAGATCTTTTTCATCAAGCATAGCGGAAAGCTGTTCCGATATCATCGCGCAGCTGTCCAGATCCATCGTGCCGTCCCCTTTCATGATCGATACCTGCAAGCTTTTCATATTTCCCATCGGCTGCCAAGAAATATCATAAACAAGCATGCCGTTTTGTTCCACGATCGCTGTGATCCACTCCCTTAATGCGCTGATTTGATCCATATACCCTCCTTTTTTTCATAAATGAAGGAGTGGGAAGACCCACTCCTCGTTTGCTCTACTTGATTATAATAACCTATTTTCAAAGGGTTATCAAGTATTTTATCAAATTATTTTGCATGAATCAGCCGTTTTTTCATCGCCGCAAACGCCTTGTTTTCCCATGTATCATCTAATGGTGCCAGCGTTACTTCACCATAGCGCTTTTTCAACGCTTTTTTCAGAATGTGATCGGCCAGCTTCGCATTTTTCGGCAACAACGGTCCATGTAAATAAGTACCCAGTACCTGTCCGTTATAAAATCCCTCATATATGCCATGAAACACATTCCCATGTCCGATGATCACTTTGCCAAATGGCTGCGTAACGCCTTCACTTTGGCCGCCGTGATTTTCAAAGCCGATGACTTCAACCCTTTCTCCATCTAAATTTGCTTCGATCAAGACGTTGCCGATACAGCGCTTATTGTCCGCCGCCGCATTGGTGTAATAAGGAAACAGCCCCAATCCTTCGATCTGATTGCCGAACGCATCGACATAATACTTGCCAAACAGCTGATATCCGCCGCAGATCAGCAATATAAAACTGCCGCTTTCCAAAGCCGCCTGCACCTGTTCTTTTCGCTTGATCAGATCCTGGTACAGCAAAGACTGCTCCTTATCTGCTCCTCCCCCCATAAAAATCAGATCATAGGCGCACATATCTGCCCTTTCCCCCATCCCGCATGTATCGATCTGCACTGCAATTCCTCTGCGTTCACAGCGTTTTTTCAGCACTGCGATATTTCCTTTATCCCCATAAAGATCCATGACATCATGATACATCCACAATATCTTTAATTCCATTATGTCATCCTCCTCAGCACGCTGCGTGCCGGCTGCAATGCGGTATAAGTCGCGATGACATAAGGCCGATCAGAGGTTTGCCTCACTTCTGCAAGCGCTGCTTCTAAATCCTCGATTACCGTAAGTTCTCCGGCAAAATCTCCATAGTGAAACCGCAGCGCCATATCATATGCGCGCTTCCCGCTGCAAACAATGCGCGTGACACTGTGATCGCAAAGCCGCTCAAAATGCGCATCCCAGATCCAGGAAACATCACAGCCGTCCTGATCGTTGTCATTCAAGATGATCACGATCATTTTTTTACTTGGATCCTCCATGATAAACTTCATCGTTTCATTGGCGCCGGTCGGATTTTTCACCAGATTCAGCATACATCGCTTCCCGCCGATCAAAAACGCTTCGCTGCGTCCGTCCTTTAATTCAAAATGATCTAATACCGCTTTGGCATATACGAAAGAGATGTCGGCTGCTTCACATACCCCTAGCAAAGCAACGGCATTATACATCGCATATAATGCGTTCTGCGGTGCATGATAACGCGTAGCGCCAACCATAAACGAACGATCCGTAAAATCACAGTTTTCTCCATATACACGATAAGACACATCGCCAAAGCCGCATTGTTCACAATGAAACCGTCCGATATGCGAATACTGATAATACGCATAAGTAAGCGGTCTTGCACAACGCGGGCAAAATTTCCCTTCGCTTGCCTCATCGCTTTTTTCACTGCTGCGGCTTGTTTCCGCAATTCCGAAAAAACGCACATCGGCATACGGAGCATCGTCCTGTAAGCGAACGACATTGGGATCATCGCCATTCAAAACCAAAATACCTTTGTAATGAGCAAGCGCACCGCTCATGCGGCGAATGATCGTTTCCATCTCACCGGCGCGATCTAACTGATCGCGAAAGAAGTTGTTGATGCAGAAAATATTGACCGGCACATCCTGCATGACTTTCGGCACATTCAGTTCATCACATTCCATCACGATCACTTCCGCTTTTACCTGCATCTTCCATGACGCATGCGCTGCGATCAATGTCGCAATGCCCGCTTTCAGATTATCGCCTTTGCGGTTGGCGATCACTTTTTTCCCCGCAGCGGCAATCGTTTCATAAATCAGATTGCTCGTCGTCGTTTTGCCGTTCGTACCGGTTACCATGATTACCGTATCCGGATATGCGAAGCGCGTTAAAAACGCCGGATCCAGTTTCAGCGCAATCGTTCCCGGCAAAGAACCGCCCCGCTTCATGAGCAGCAGCATGCGCCTGATCAGTTTTACCATCAGCAATATCGCTCTTGCTTTCATGCCAGCCTCCTAACCTGCCTGTTTCATCAGTTTATCATAAAATGCAAAAAAAGAGCAGCAGCTCTTTTTTATGCTCATTACTTTTCTACTACGTTTTCACCTTTGTAGCTGCCGCATTCGCACATTCTGTGAGCCATTTTGTACTCACCGCATACCGGACACTTCGTCAGCGTCGGTGCAGCTAATTTATAATGCGTTCTGCGTTTTGCTTTTCTGGTTTTCGAATTACGTCTCTGCTGTACTGCCATACTCGCACCTCCTGCTATTCATCAATCTTAAATTCCCGCAACTTTGCCAAACGCGGATCGATCTCATCCTTCGCTTCTTTGACATAGTCTTCTTCTTTGACAACTTCCCAGCCATCCCCTTTCGGGTATTCCTTCAATCCTTCTTTGACGCATTTCAGCGGCACTTCCATTAAGATCAACTGAAATATGACTGGCAACAATTCCACGACATCGCCTTTACATTCATGGATATCATCCCCTTTTTCCTTCAAAAAGGAAAAGACCTCATCACTTTCACAGGAAAAGGGATATTCCACATCTTCCATCGTGATCGCACAAGGGACAACCATGATCCCGTCGATTTCCAAGTGCACATACACTCTTTCCTCACGCGGTTCATAATGTAAATCGCCGGACACGTTTACTTCTTGCAGGCTTCTGATCTGGGGGAAATTCGCCAGCGCTTCCTTCGGAAACGACAGGCTCTCATCAAAAGAAATCACTTTATGACTTGCTTTCAACAGTTCATTTCTCGACCACTTCAAAAGCATCACCTCGTTGTCTACCTAATGTATTATAGAAAAACATTCCGGTAAAGTCAATCTTTTTTTATCTGCTTATTTCAAAACTGCTCTTTTTTGAACACCTGGCTTCTCTTTTTTTACTTAAAATACAAATAAATGCTTGAAATCAACGCTTTTTACTGTTCACGGCAGGATTGTTCGACCCATGAAACAATGTCCTCGTAAACGCTGTGACGCTTTGTTTCGTTCAAGATCTCATGACGCATACCTGGATATAATTTGCTCATTACCCTTTGATAGCCAAGCTGCCGCATAAAGGATACCGCTTCCTGAAAATGCTTTTTAGAAACGATGCAGGGATCTTCTTCACCGGCAATGAATAAAATCGGCATCGTCAAATGCCAAAGCGACCAATTGTCTTTCTCATAGGTATGGATCATGAGCTGAAAGAGTGTCTCAAAGCCGTTTAACGTAAATATAAAGCCGCAGCGAGGATCTGCATCATAAGCCGCAACCACTTTATGATCACTGCACAGCCAAGCATTCTCGCTTTTATCGGAGGCAAACCGTTTGGCGAAACTGCCAAAGGCAAGCTTTTGTATAATCGAGCTGCGATGATAAGGACCAAAGCATTTTTTGAACGCCTTTACCAAAAGCAAACCGCTTTTAGCCAGCGGATTACGACTTGGCGAACCGCAGACGATCAAAGCATCCACATCACGATCACAGCGCTTCACTGCATTTCTGACAACCAAAGACCCCATGCTGTGTCCAAACAAAACAAGCGGTATAGCCGGAAAACGTGTTTTGGCATAATCGATCATTTGCCGCACATCGCTGATCATTGCCGCTTCCCCATTTTCATAGAAATAGCCTAGATCCTTCTCGTTCTTCACACTGTCGCCATGTCCGCGATGATCGTGCATCACCAGTGCATAGCCCTGCATGCAAAGATAAGTCATAAATTCTACATAGCGTTTTCGATGTTCCGCCATGCCGTGCACCAAGACGAATACCGCCTTTGCAGGAATATCCGGGATCATTACGCTTGCCCCAAGCAAACTATCGTCATAGCGGCTATGCAGCAGTATTTCTTCTGTTTTCATCAGATCATCCTCATTTCTTTTTTATTATACCATGTTTCCCTTTCGTATAAACCTATTTTCCAATTGCCTCTTTCATGGTAAAATAAATGACAACAGGAGGAATGAAGATGAAGGCATGCGGCATCATTACCGAATACAACCCTTTGCACAACGGACACATCCATCATATCAAAGAAGCGCGGCGCATCAGCAACTGTGATGTTTTGATCGCCGTCATGAGCGGAAATTTCGTACAGCGCGGCGAACCGGCAATCTGCGATAAATGGACAAGAGCCAAAGAAGCGATCGCCCAAGGCTGCGATCTGATAATCGAATTGCCCTTGCCTTATGCCATTCAAAGCGCACAGCAGTTTGCCTATGGTGCAGTTGAAACGCTGAAGCTGGCACAGGTAGAGGATCTGGTATTTGGCAGCGAGACCAATGATCTGGGTGTTTTACAGAAAATTGCGGCATTAGACAGCGATGGGTTTCGTGATTTGATGAAAGAAGGTTTATCGCCGGTCAAAGCCTATGAAATGATCTTCGGCAGATTTTACGCCAATGATATTTTAGGGATTCACTACCTGAAAGCACTGCAAGGCAGTGCGATCACACCGCATACGATCAAGCGCATCGGTAACTATCATGACAATACGCTGACTGCGGCGCAAAAGCAGATCGTCAGTGCCACCGCATTACGCACCGCTCTTGCAAACAAAGAAGATATCAGCGCCTTCTCACCGATGCAAATCACGCCCCATCCTTCTTTAGAAGCCTATTATCCACTCATTCGCTATCTCTTGCTCAGCATGCCCGCATCATCATTAAACACATACGCTTTAATGGATGAAGGGATCGAAGCATGGCTGTGCAAACAGGCAAAGGAACACGCAAAATGGGATACATTTCTTTCTGCCTGTATCTGTAAACGCTATACGGCAAGCCGCATCAAGCGCACCCTGCTGCACCTGCTGTTACAAATGCAAAGAGACAGTTATCCCATCGATCACCTGCGCGTTCTTGCTTTCAATGCCAAAGGAAAAGCATGGCTGAAGCAGTTAAAAGACAAGACCGCGATCGCTGTAAAATTCGCACAGCTGCCTGTCGCTTACCGCCGTCTTTATGAAAAAAGCGCCTACTTATATGCCTATCCCGAAGTAGTGGCAAATGATAGCGTCAAGAAAGAATGGCAGTCGGCTCAGTTTTTGACAAATGAATGATACGTTCGCAATCATAAAAAACCACTTCACAGCTTATCTTATTTCAAGCTTGAAGTGGTTTTATCATTTATTATGCAGCGCTGACATTGGATACATTGTGATATACATTCTGCACATCATCAACATCATCCAACAGACGCAGCAGGCGTTCGAACAATTCCTTATCCTCGCCCTCTAGTTCTACGTATTCATGCGGCAGCATCGTCGGTTCCAATACATCATATTTCACCTCATCACCGATCAATTCATCAATGGCATCTTTTGCCTTATACAGATCGGTCGGTTCAACGGTTACCGTCATCTTGCCGTCCTCTACTTCCAGTTCTTTCACATCGACATCTGCCATGATCAGTGCATCCAGCATCGCTTCCTCATCCGCAAAGTCAAATACCAGCATACCAACATGATCATAATTGAAAGATACACTTCCGGCAACGCCCATCTTTGCATGTGATTTATTAAAAGCACCGCGCAGATCCGCAATCGTACGATTTGAATTATCGCTCAGACATTCTACAATGATCGTCGCACTGCCGCCGGCACCGAACCCTTCATATGTCATGCTCGTATAATTCTCGTTAGAACCGCCCTTCGCCTTTTCGATTGCCCGCTTGATTACATCAGCAGGAACCTGATTTGCCTTAGCACGTTCGATCGTTTTCTTCAAAACCGCGTTCATATCCGGATCAGGAACACCGTTTTTTGCCGCTACGTAAATTTCTTTTCCATAGCGCGAATATACCTTGGCTTTTGCGGCAGCTGTTTTCGCCATAGCCGCAGCTCGTACTTCAAAATGTCTACCCATTGTTCATCACTCTCCAACTATACAAAATTACCGTAACTAGTATATCATACATCAAAAAGCAGTTCAATCTTTTTCAATTTTCTTATATTGAGAACACACCTTATCAAACACCTATCCGCAGCATCACCTGCATCGCAAACGCCAAGGCCGGCACAAAAGGATAATAAGATCGCCGATCAAACAGCCAAATAACAAGCATCGAAAGCGAAGCCATCAAGATCATTGCCAGCAAGCCGCCAAAGCCAAACATCCAGCAGCTGATCCAGATCAAGATAATATCCGCGCTGCCGATCATTTTACGAAAATGATTGCCAATTATAAAGAAAAGCGGCAATACGACCGAAACACTTAGATCAAGCAGGCATGCGCCCTGCATATACCAGTAAACAAAAGCAAGAAAGCACATCACATCCAGTTTCCATGCATCTACTTTCATCGAAGCAAGATCCTGTGCCGCTAACACAAGCATCCAAATGCCGATGCACCAAGTCCATGCCTCTTTTACCGTTTCAAAAGGAGCATAACGCATGCTAAAGCTAACACACCATGCCATCATCATCTTTTGATAAATAGGCGCTAAGGATGCCTTATGACAGATTTGATCGGCGATCCACAGTGACAACAAGATCATGCAAAACACGCTCCTTATAGAATAGATACGTGAACATATAGCTTCTTCCTAAAAAAGAATCTCCGCCTGCCGACAGAGATTCATTTCGTTTTTTTAATTTGCAACGATATTGACCACTTTGCCTTTTACCACGATGATCTTGCGAATCGTCTTTCCTTCTAAATGCGGTTTTAATGCATCAAGTGATAATGCTTTCTTTTGGATCGCCTCTTCTTCGCTGTTTGCCGGCATGATAAATTTTGCCCGCAGCTTGCCGTTTACCTGTACGATGACCTCTACTTCCTCTTCCACTAACATCGCTTCATCATAAACCGGCCATGGTTCATAAGCGATCGTTCCTTCATGATGCAGGATGCTCGTCCAGATTTCTTCTCCTAAATGCGGGGCAAAGCAGGAAAATACCTTGATAAACCCTTCCGCATATGGGCGATACAGCGTATCTGCTTTATAAGCATCATTGATAAAGACCATCATTGCGGAAATCGCCGTATTCAGATTCAGTGTTTCAATATCTTTCGTTACTTTTTTGATCATCGCATGATAGCTCTTATCCAGCGCGTGATCACTTTCCTCATCCAGTTTATCAAACTCAGTGAATAAACGATATACACGATCTAACCATCTTCTGCTTCCATCTAAGCCGGTCGTAGACCAAGGCAGGCTTGCTTCCAACGGTCCCATAAACATCTCATAGACCCGCAAAGCATCAGCGCCATGGCTTTCCACGATATCATCCGGATTGACGACATTGCCTCTTGACTTTGACATCTTTTCATTGTTTTCCCCTAAGATCATGCCCTGATGGAACAACTTTTGGAACGGTTCTTTGGTCGGTACGACCCCGCAATCATAAAGTACCTTATGCCAGAAACGCGCATACAACAAATGCAATACCGCATGTTCGGCGCCGCCGACATACAGATCGACCGGCAGCCAGTGCGCTAAAAGCTTTGGATCGGCAATCGCTTCTTCATTATGCGGATCTAAATAGCGCAGATAATACCAGCAGCTGCCTGCCCACTGCGGCATCGTATTGGTTTCCCGTTTGCCTTTTACCCCGTCGATCTCTACGTTGATGAAGTCATCGACATGCGCCAATGGACTTTCTCCGTCTCCCGTCGGCTTGAAATTTGTCGTTGCCGGCAGTTCCAGCGGCAGTTCGCTTACATCGACCGTACGCATTGTACCGTCTTCCATATGAATGATCGGGATCGGTTCACCCCAGTACCGCTGTCTTGAAAACAGCCAATCACGCAGCTTATACGTTGTTTTTGCTTCTCCGCAGTGATGCGTCTTCAGCCAATCGATCATCTTGCTGATCGCATCTTCTTTATTCAAACCGTTTAAGAAATCGGAATTGATGTGAATGCCGTCTTCACAATAAGCCGCTTCTTCAATATTGCCGCCTTCCAAAACCGGGATAATTTCAAGATCGAATTTCTTGGCAAAAGCATAGTCGCGTTCATCATGCGCCGGCACCGCCATGATCGCGCCGGTTCCATAGCTTGCCAAAACATAGTCGGAGATCCAGATCGGAATTGCTTTTTGATTGACCGGATTGATCGCATAAGCGCCGGTAAAGACACCTGTTTTATCTTTATTCAGTTCCGTGCGCTCCAGATCGGATTTTGATGCGCATGCTTCCTGATACGCCTTGACCGCCGCTTTCTGCGCTTCTGTCGTAATCTCATTCACATAAGGATGTTCCGGCGCCATCACGCAGTACGTTGCCCCAAATAAAGTATCACAGCGGGTCGTAAAGGCGGTAAACTGTTTGTCATGGCCCTTGATGTCAAAAACGACGTTTGCCCCCTTGCTTTTACCGATCCAGTTGATCTGCATTTCTTTGGTGGACTGCGGCCAGTCGCATAACTCCAGATCTTCCAACAAACGCTCCGCGTACGCTGTGATCTTCAAAACCCATTGGCGCATCGGTTTGCGGATGACCGGATAACCGCCGCGTTCGCTTTTCCCATCAATTACTTCTTCATTGGCTAATACCGTTCCTAACTGCGGGCACCAGTTTACCGGAATTTCATCGACATAAGCCAAGCCTTTTTCATAGAGTTTGGTAAAGATCCACTGCGTCCATTTGTAATACTGCGGATCTGTCGTGGAGATTTCACGGTTCCAGTCATAAGAGAATCCCAAAGCGCGGATCTGATCCCGGAAGTGATCGATATTTTGTTTTGTAAATTCCGCCGGATGATGTCCGGTGCTGATCGCAAACTGCTCTGCCGGCAAGCCAAACGCATCCCATCCCATCGGATGCAGGACATTGTAGCCCTGCATGCGTTTCATGCGGGCAACGATATCCGTTGCGGTATAGCCTTCCGGATGTCCGACATGCAAGCCATTGCCGCTTGGATAAGGAAACATATCCATGATAAAATACTTCGGTTTAGAGAAATCCCATGTGTCACAGGCAAAAGTATCATGCTTCAGCCAGTAATCCTGCCATTTTTTCTCAACCTTTTTGTGATCGTAAGAAGCCATTGTAATCCACCTTTCTCAACATAAAAAAACGTCCCTCTCTAAGGACGTAATCATTACGCGGTACCACCTTAGTTCATATACATCCGTATATGCCCTTCATTGACCGATAACGCCGGTATGCGGATACCTTTTATTCAGTATCGGCTCCGCGAGCCAATTCATCTGTGCGCCTACTCTGATTTCCACCAGCCATCAGTTCTCTATGCTATTTGCATCAGACTACTATTTCGCATCATTGCCGCTGTCATCAAGTATAAACAAAAATATTGAAAAAAGCAAGAGGCGATCCTTTTTTTCATCTATAAATCGTAAGTGTAAAGCAAAAGTGCGCTCCCTTTTATAATAGGCAACCCCCAGTATAGGCGCCGCTGTAATAGCGTGCTGTTAATGAACGCTTTGATCGTGTCATCGCATGGTTCGATCCATTGCAGGAGCATAGTTTTTTCAAATAAGCAGCGTTTTGAAAACGCTTTGTTTGAAAGCATCAGATCGCCCATGCTGCAAACATTTCTCCTTTTTCTTCAGTAAGACAACGCTTCTTAAAAATATAGAAACGCAGAATTTCTTCTGCGCTTCTACCATTGTTTCATCTTATACATTTAATTGAAAGGAAATATGAATAAGAAACAATAATTGAATCTCTGTCGGTTACACAAAAGGAAGGAATGTAATGTCTGACAGAAATTCCTTCTTTATAACATTGCCTAAGTGTTATAAAGAAAAGGGGTGTTAGAATGAAAAAATGATGGTTAGAAGAAGGTGTTTCCTATCTTCTGATTTCATTATAGCACGTTTTTTGAAAAATGAAAGCGATTTCAATATTTTTTATACAATTTCTAAAAGAAATCTATTGAATCGTAAAAATCCTACATATTTTTGCTATGAATTGCCTGTTCCTGCACATAGGCGTCAATGGCAGCCGCTGCTTTTTTGCCTGCTCCCATCGCTAAGATCACCGTAGCGGCGCCGCTTACCGCATCACCGCCCGCGAATACGCCCTGCTTGCTGGTAGCGCCGTTTTCATCGGTAATGATGCCGCCCTTAGCGTTGGTTTCCAAATGCGGCGTGGTTTTATGCAGCAATGGATTTGGCGAAGTGCCGATCGCTACGATCATGCAGTCTGCTTCGATCAAAAAGGCGCTGTCTTTGACTTCCTGCGGCCGTCTGCGTCCGCTTTCATCCGGTTCTCCTAATTCCATGCGGACACATTCCACCGCTTTGATCCAGCCGTTTTCATCGCCGTGGACACGAATCGGATTATTCAACAGATCAAAAATAATGCCTTCTTCCTGTGCATGCTCCACTTCTTCCTTGCGGGCCGGTAATTCATCCATGCTACGGCGATAGACGATATGCACTTCCGCGCCAAGCCGTCTGGCACAACGCGCCGCATCCATCGCCACATTTCCGCCCCCGACCACGATCACTTTCGATGCGTGCTGGATCGGTGTTTCACTGTCTTGCTGATAAGCCTTCATCAAATTGATACGTGTTAAAAATTCATTGGCGCTGTAAACGCCTTTTAAGTTTTCACCGGGCAGGTGCAAAAAGCGTGGCAGACCGGCACCGCTGGCAAGATAGACCGCTTCATAGCCCTCCTCTTCCATCAGTTCATCCACACTGATGACACGTCCGATCACCATATCGGTCTCAATGCGTACCCCCAGCTGTTTCAAACCTTCGATTTCATGCTGAACGATGGTCTTCGGCAGACGAAATTCGGGAATGCCATAGACCAAGACCCCACCGGCTTCATGCAGCGCCTCAAAGATCGTAACTGCATAGCCTTTCATCGCGAGGTCCTTTGCACAGGTAAGGCCTGAAGGACCGGCGCCGACGATCGCGATCTTATGACCGTTATTCTGTCTTTTTCCATCCATCTGTTTTCCCTTTTGCAGGTGAGCATCTGCCGCATATCGCTCCAATCTGCCGATCGCAACTGCTTCCCCTTTGATTCCCCGCACACATTTGCTTTCACACTGACTTTCCTGCGGACATACCCGGCCGCACACAGCCGGCAGCGCACTGTCTAATGCAATGATGCGATAAGCCTCTTCCTCATTGCCCTTAGCGATCTGTTCGATAAAGCTGGGAATCTGGATCCCGACCGGACAGCCGCTGATGCAAGGTGCATGCGCACAGTGCAGACAGCGCATCGCCTCCTCCATCGCTTCTTCTTTCTTGTAGCCAAGCGCCACTTCTTCAAAATTATGACAGCGGATCTCTGCATCCTGCAAAGACATCGCTGTTTTCGTTAATTTCATATTTGCCATCTTACGCTTCCTTCTTTCCCATTAACTGACAGTATTCTTCCCGCTTTCGCGCTTCAAAAGCACGATATGTCGCGCTGCGGGAAATCGCTTCATCAAAATCAACGAGATGTCCATCGAAATCCGGTCCGTCCACACAGGCAAACTTCACTTCACCGCCGACGCTGATGCGACAGCCGCCGCACATGCCGGTGCCGTCGATCATGATCGGATTCATGGAAACGATCGTTTTTATGCCATAGCGTTTGGTAAGCAATGATACAAACTTCATCATGGCAAGCGGACCGATCGCAATGACTTCATCATAGCGTTCTCCCTGTTCGATCCATTCCCTTAGCACATCGGTTACAAGACCTTTGCGCCCGGTAGAACCATCATCGCTGATCAGTTCATAACGATCGCTCACTTTTGTAAAAGCTTCCTCCAAAATCACCAGATCACGGTTTCGAAAACCGGTAACCGTATGCACAATCGTCCCTTGCTCATGCAGCGCTTTTGCTAAAGGATACGCAATCGCACAGCCGACCCCGCCGCCGATCACCGCCACCTTTTTCAAACCTTTGATCTCACTGGCACTGCCCAGCGGTCCTACAAAAGTAGGCAATGGCTCCCCAACCGAAAGATCCTGTAAACGCATCGTCGTTTTGCCGACGATCTGAAATATAATCGTAATCGTGCCCGCTTCCCGATCATAATCAGCGATCGTAAGCGGGATCCGCTCGCCGTTTTCCTCAGCACGTAAAATGATAAACTGTCCCGGCTGCGCTTTTTTTGCGATCAGCGGCGCTTTGACGACCATTTTCGTAACAGTCGGATTCAGCGATTCCTTTTCCAGTATTTCAAACATCTTCTCTTCCTCTCTTTCCACAATTACACTTAGTAAATCGTATGGCTGCTCATTTCTTTTCAGCACCTGCTTATTTTTATATTTTAGCACAAATCATCACGGAAACAACAAAAAAACCGCAGTGATTGCGGTTATCCTTTCACAAGCTTGATCCGCTGGCGGTAATCGGGCATAAACCCGCCTACCAGCCGGTAGAAGTCATGGGAATGATTCGGCACGACAAGATGTGCAAATTCATGCAAGATCACATATTCAATAAAATCGATCGGATAGTGGATCAAAGAACGATTCAGGGTAATACGTCCTGCCGCAGGATTACAGCTGCCCCAGCGCGTACGCATCTTTCTGATGCGGATCGTCGGCATAGCAATCACATATTGCCCTTTCATACGCCGATACGTAACTTCGGCGATATCCGCAAAAATAATGCGGCAAAGCTCCGTAAGCGCCTGCTCCAGCGCCGTTTCCTCATCCATCTTTGCTTTTTTCGGCACATAAAGATATTCACTGTCATAGCGCAGCGTACCGCTCTTACAGTATTTTACCTTCCGCTCTTTCCCAAGAAACAGCAGTGCATGCGTATTCATGTGCTGCACCGACAGCCGTTTATTGATCTCCTGCTTCTTGCGGCAGATCCAGTCCGCCTTTTCCGATACGAAGCGATCGATATCCTGATGCGCAAGAAAATAGTTGGCGGATACGATGACCGCACCTCCCGCATCGATACGCATATTGATATTTTTCACCTGCTTGCGGACGCACTGATACTCGATCAATCCTTTACTGGTTTCGACAATTCGTTTCTCGCCCTCCACGATCCTGCACCTCGTTTCCTCTAAAAAGCAGTCAAGAAAAAAGGAATCCGCGCAAAGCCAATGCTTCTTCCCTGATCCATGTTTCACGTTTTACTGATCTCATTTCATTCGGTACTGCTGTCATTGCCTGATAACTTTAACATAAGTATAACGCTTTTTCAATCATTTGAATACTGTTTTTCGACTTTTTTCGTCATTTTATTTTACTTGGTAAAAAAACGGGCTTTTATGCTACAATAGAAACGGTGATCCACATGAAAAAAGACAATCCTTTTCCATACAGCGATGACAACAAACGCTATTATACATGGAACTATTATCTCAAACACACCTATCATCAAAAAGTATTCAAGGTGCCTTTAGATGCGGGATTTACCTGTCCGAACCGTGATGGCACAAAGGGGTACGGCGGCTGTTTATTCTGTGGGAGCGCCGGCAGCGGAGAATGTGTAAAAAGCGGGATAGATCTGCAAGAACAATTTGAAGAAGGATTGGCGATGATGCGAAAAAAATGGCCGACCGGCAAAGCAATGGCTTATTTTCAGGCCTTTACCAATACCTATGGCACACTAGAGCAATTAAAGGCATGCTTTACCCCGTTTTTAGAGCGTGATGATGTCATTGCGATCTGCATTGCCACCCGTGCCGACTGTATCAGCGATGAAATTCTTTCTTATCTGGATGAAATGTGTCAGACAAAGGATATTTGGATCGAACTGGGATTACAGAGCGTCTATGATGAAACCGCCCTGGCGATGAATCGCGGACATACTTATGAAGAATTTACCGACTGCATTGCCCGCTTACAAAAAACGCATGTGAAGATCTGTGTGCATTTGATCAACGGTCTTCCTAATGAAACCGAGGAAATGATGATCCATTCCGCAAAAACAGTCGGTGCCTTGCCCATCCATGCCCTGAAGATCCATATGCTGCACTTATTAAAAGGCACCGCCCTTTATGCCCGTTATCAGGAAAAACCGTTTCCTTTGCTAAGTCAAGAGGAATATGTGGAGCTGGTAGTAAAGCAGCTGGAAGTGATCGATCCACATATCATCATACAGCGTTTGACCGGTGATGGAATCGATGCTTTGCTGGCAGCGCCGCTTTGGACCAAACGGAAAGTATGCGTTCTCAATGACATTGATAAACGCATGCGCAGCCTAAACACATGGCAGGGCAAAAAATACAAATAAAGACAAGCGTGTTCTCTTTGCTTGCTTTTTTCGTAAAAAAGATCGTTTCCTTTTTAGGGAAACGATCCGTTTTTATTATTTACAAGTTCCTTTCAGATCCGATTCGACCATTTCTACAAATTCGTCCATCGACATCTTCTGCATGCCGCCGTCAACCTTTTCACCGTCGATTTCCAGTTTGATGATCAGATTAGAACCGTCCAGATCACTTTCCGCCGTTACCGCTTAGCTGTCAGATCCGAATTCATCTGCGATCGAAGTTTCCATCTGTTCTGCCATCATATCTTTGAAAGTTGCTTTATCCTCATCGCTCATATCGTCAAAGTTGATAGAAAAGGCGGTTTCTTCCAGCAATGCATTCATGTCCATGGTAAAATCAAATGTCATTTTCTTGACTTCTTCCTCAGATCCCGTTGCCGTCAGGATAATTTCTACACCATCCATATCCAACATTTTATTGACTTCACAGACTCTTTTTCCTTCTTCGGAATCACCGCCGCCGCCACAGCCGCTCAGCAATAAGATCCCCACTAGCAATGCACTTTACTTTTTCATAAACTTTCACTCCTCTTCGTCATTAAGACTTCCTGATTTTATTGTAACCCTTTTCACATCGTTTTACAAGTAAAATCCCATGATTCTGAATAAATCCTGAAAAGATCCTTCTGCAGCAAGAAAAAAAGGATCTCACGATCCTTATTTGCCACGACGAGCTTTGCGTGCCGCTTCTGATTTCAGCTTACGACGTACGCCCGGTTTTACGTAAAACTCTCTTTTACGAGCTTCAGCAAGGGTTCCGTTTCTTGACACCTGACGCTTAAATCTGCGCAGCGCATCATCAAGAACTTCATTTTCTTTAAGAACTACTTTTGGCATAACTTACCCTCCCTTCTGATGCAAGCAATGATATTATATATAAAAACACGATAAAATGCAATCAATTTTCATAATATTTCATGATTTTTACCACATTTCTCACATATTTAGGATCGATCAAGATTCACTTTCATTACCAAAATAGTAGTGTTTCAGCGCATGACGCGCGGCTTTGTGGTCGCCCATGTAGAACTGTGTACCGTTTTTGCGGTCCATAAATGTTTCATCGCCCTTTCCCAAGATCAAGATCGTATCGGAAACATTAGCGGTTTCAACCGCTGTGCGGATCGCGTCATAACGATCGGCGATAAAGACGCAGTTGGCGTGCCGCATGCCTTTCTTGATGTCTTCGGCGATCTCTTTTGGATCTTCATCACGCGGATCTTCTTCGGTCAGATAGATCAAAGAACTGTACCGATCTGCGATTTCTCCCATCACCGGCCGTTTTTTCATATCCCGTTTGCCGGCGCTGCCAAACACGGAAATGATCTTCCGATCGGAAGGCGTAACCGCTTTGGCATAACTGTATATCTTTTCAAAGCCATCCGGCGTATGCGCATAGTCGACAATGACCAAAAAAGGCTGTCCTTCATCGATGCGTTCCATGCGCCCATCGACTTGTGCCAGGGTATCCAGATAGGGAATCAGATCCTTTAACGCATAGCCGCTTTCACATATGCAGGCAATGGCACAGAGCAGATTGGAGATGTTATAAGTTGCGACCAGATTGGTCGTTACCCGATAAGATTCTTCATGATGGACCAGGGTAAACGTCGTGCTGGTCGGATGCAGTTCGATCTCATCGGCACGATAATCACATGGCTTCGTAATGCCATAAGTAACGACGCGTGCTTCACATTCTTCCCGCAGCGCTTCAAAATGATCATCATCGACATTCAGCACACAAACACCGTCCGCTTTTACCAGATGAAACAGTTTGGCTTTGGCCTGAAAATAGTTTTCGATGGTTCCATGGTAATCCAGATGCTCATAAGTCAGATTGGTAAAGCCGACCACATCGAAATCGACCCCCAGCACTCTTCCCTGCTCTAAGCCATGGGAGCTGACCTCCAGTGCAACATTTTTCATGCCGGCATCGGCCATTTCTTTCAGCACGCCCTGCAGGATCAAACAGTCCGGCGTTGTATGAATCGGTTCTTTGTCCACTTCCCCATAGCGAATGGCAATCGTACCGATATAGCCGCATGGCGAAAAATGATTTAACAGATCACGGATCAGCGTCGTCGTTGTGGATTTGCCATTCGTACCGGTAATACCGAACATCCGCATTTGTCTGCTTGGATAACCGTTGAATTTATCGGCTACCTGATTCATCGTTTCTACGACGTTGGCAACGCGAATATAAGCAACGCCGTTTTGCAGATCATGCAGTTCCTTGCTGTGAACGATACAGACTGCACCGCCGGCGATCGCCTGTTCCACAAAATCATGCCCATCGCAGTTCATTCCTTCTAAGCAAAAATACATACAGCCCTTTTTCACTGCGCGGGAATCAGAACAAAGCGAAGTGATCTTGATATGCGGCGCTTTTTCAAATATTTCTGATAAATACATGGTTAAACCTCCTTCGCATTTCCCATCAAAATGCCCTCTTTTGATAAATGCGTGATCGAAACATCGCAAAATTTAGAAACCAGAGAAGCGTCGGCGCCTACTTGCAGATATTCACTGCTGTGGCCGATCGCAATTCCATCTTGGACGCGTTCAAATAGTACGCTTAAAGTTTTCCCGATAAACTGTTTTTTATAAGCGAGCAGCAGCTCTTCACTAAGCGTTATTAGCGCCTTTGCGCGCGCTTTCTTCACATCTCCCTTAATCTGTCCGTCCATGGAAGCCGCTTTGGTGCCGCTACGCTTAGAATAAGGAAAGACATGCAGGAAACTGAACCCCACCCGTTTACAAGTGCACAGCGTTTCCGCAAACGCTTCCTCGCTTTCCATCGGAAAGCCGACGATGACATCGGTACTGATCGACACATCGGGGATTTTCGATCGGATCATTTCGACCCGCTTTTCAAACTGCTGCGTATCATATGGCCTGCCCATGCGTGCCAATACCTCATCACTGCCGCTTTGTAATGGAATATGCAGATGCCTTGCGATCTTAGGCTCCTTTTCCATAAGCGCGATCAAACGATCGCTGATCTCATTGATCTCAATAGAAGAAATACGGATGCGCTGCAGTCCTTCGATCGTACAAAGCGCACTGATCAGCGTCTCCAGATCCGTGCCGATATCGCGTCCATAGCGGCCGGTGTGAATGCCGGACAATACGATTTCACGATGTCCGTTATGTACTAATTCTTCGGCGATGCCAAGCGCCTGCTGCAAAGGAAGCGAACGCTCCGCCCCACGGGTAAAAGGAATGATGCAGTAGGTACAAAATTGGTTGCATCCGTCCTGTACCTTCAAATAAGCACGTGTTTGGTGCTGAAAGCGATGGATCGGCAGTGCTTCAAATGCCCGGATGCTGCGGATCGCTTCGACCACATGCGTTTTGCGATGCATCGTATAGGCATCGTGGATCATCTGCGGAAGCTGATCTTTGTGTGCGGAACCGATCAGGACATCTACCCCTTCCTCGATCAGTTTCTCACTCTCCATCTGCGCATAGCAGCCGACGACCGCAGTCAGCGCATCGGGATTGATCGCTTTGACCCGATGGATCATCTGCCGGCTTTTAGAAGCGGCGGTATTGGTAACCGCACACGTATTGATGATGTAAATATCGGCATATGCCTTGCTTTCAACTTGGGTATAGCCAAGTGCAAGCAGTCCTTCCTCATAGCGCTTTGTTTCATAAGTATTGACTTTACAGCCAAGGGTTATGGTCGCAAATGTTGCCATGTTCATTCTCCTTTATGTTTTTTACGGTGCTGCTTTTCTGCTTTCCTGCGCTTTTTCTCAAGCAGCCGCGCCAACTTCTTTTCCATTTTCACATCACACAGATGGTATTCCAATAAATGACGCAAAAAAGCGATCTCATCCGCTTTGCGATAATCCTCCACCAGCAGTAAAAGCGTTTCCCGCTCACATGGTTCACTTGGTCTAAGACAGATCGTTTCCACGATCGTATCGTGCTGGATCAGATAAAGCGTCGTCGTTCTTTTCTCATACAGCACCCAGTCTTTTCCATCATCAAGCAACAGCTCTGCACTGCAGAAATCACTTGCATAAGGCGCATGCCCATACAGATCCCGATGCAGATAAGGCTGAAAGGCATGCTTGAAGCGCTGGTACTGCTTTAAGGCGAACAACACCATTTCCTCGCGGTACAGCTGATTCATACGGCGATCGAACATCGGCAGATAGATCACTTCTCCCTCATAGACAAAGCAGCACATCTGTTCCAGATAGGGCTGTAGATCGACATTGACCTGATGCTTGCGCTGCTGATAGTCAAGATCCTGCCAATAGTCATACATCTTGACATAAGCATCTAAAAACATCTCTTCCAAACACTCTTTATTACAAATGCCTCGATACAAGATCTCCAACTGATAGTACACAAGATCATCACTGATCTCACGCATCAGATCATATGCTTTCAATTTATCTGTCATCTGCGCCGCAAACACTTTGTTTGCTTTTACTTTTTTTAACGGCGTATAATATTTTTTCGCCAACTTGCGGCATACTTTCTTCATGATCGTTACTCCCATATCGCATACATTTTAATACAATCGTGTCAAATATTCAACAAGTATCATTTTCCCGATAAAAAAGAGCAGGTTTCCCTACTCCATATTGATCAGTTTTCCTTTTTCCGCAAGCGTGCGCAGCTTCTTTACCTCAAACGGCTTCAAACGCCGATATTCGCCCTGGCTCAGATCATCTACCCGCAAAAAGCCAAGCTGCTTGCGATGCAGTCTTCTTACCTCAAATCCCAGCGCTTCCATCATTCGTTTGATCTGGCGGTTGCGTCCCTCATAGATCGTCAGATCAAAAGACATCTGATTTTTCTTTTCATCTTTCTCAGTGATCTTTAATTTAGCCGGAAGCGTCTTGATGCCGTCATCCAGCACGATGCCGTTTTGGATCGCCTTCATGTGTTCGCCCTTCAAGATGCCGTTGATCGTCAGGTTATACGTTTTGGCGATATGATAGCGGGGATGAATGATCTGGTTGGCAAAATCACCGTCATTGGTCAACAGCAGCACCCCGCTGGTATCATAATCCAATCGTCCCACCGTATAGATGCGCTGTGGGCAGTCGATCAGCGAAACGACCGTCTTGCGGTCAAAGGCATCTTCGGCCGTGCACAGCGTCTTTTTCGGCTTATTCATCACATAATAAACTTTATCTTCTTTTTGGATCGCCTTGCCGTCTACCGTAATCAAATCTCCTTTTTTGACTTTGAAGCCCAGCTCGTTTACGACTGCATCATTGACGCAGACCCTTCCTTCCAAGATCAGCTGTTCCGCTTTGCGTCTGGAAGTAACCCCGGCAGCGGCGATCACTTTCTGTAATCGTTCCATAATCAATCCTCTTTCTTTTTCTTTTTCTTTATTGTATCGTAAAAAAAGAAAATTGAAAAGATAGGATCGTTTATGCAAAGCATAGCCATGCCAAAAAGATCGCCATGCCCATTCCCGCTATATCGGCAATCAAACCGATCGTAAGTGCATTTTTGATCTTATGCACCTGCACATGGGAAAAGTAAAGAGAGATCACATAAAGCGTCGTATCGGTGGATCCCTGTAAAATAGAGCCCATGATTCCCACATATGAATCGACGCCCTGATTTTGAAACAGATCGACCAGCACGGCAAGGGAAGCACTGCCTGAGATCGGTCGAAACAAGATCATCGGCCACATGGCGGAAGGGACAAAAGGAATATGAGAAAAACACGCGATGAGCGCATCCATCAGCCCGCTCGTCCTTAACAGCGAAATGGCGCACATCATCGCCAAAAGCGATGGATAAACAGATAAGAATAAAGACAGTCCTTCACTTGCCCCTTTCACGAAAGTACTGTAAGCATTCACCCGCTTTCCTAACGCATACAGCATGATCCCTGCCAGAAGCAAAGGCAATATCCAATCAGTCATGATAATTCCACACCCGATCGACAAGCAATCCGACAAATGAGGCAAAGACAGTCGCTATCACCGCATATGGCATAAAGTCCGCTGCCATCTGGGAATGGAAGGATACCCGCAGCGCCAAGATCGTCGTCGAAAACACCGTAACACCGGCAGTATTCAGCACAAGAAATGTCACCATAGAACGAGTAGCAGTGTGTGCACTTTGATTATGCTTCTGCATGCCCTCCATCGCCTTTAATCCAAAAGGGGTTGCTGCCGAACCAAGTCCGAAGAAATTAGCCGATACATTCGCCGCAACATAGCTGAGCGTTTGTTCATCCTCCTTCAGATCAGGCAATAGCCTTCTTAAAAACGGCGCCAGCAGATGTTCCAGCTTCCTTAATAAGCCGCATGCCTCGGCAATGCTCAGCACCCCATTCCAAAAAGAAGTCACGCAGATGAGCGGCAAAACAAAATCAAAAGTTTCCTTGCCCACCTGTAAGATGCTCTCATTGATCATCTGCGCATTGCCGCTTATGAGTCCATAAACGATCGAAGCGCTGATCATCCCCATCCACAGTACGTTCATGACGTTTTCCCCTTTTCCAGTTTCCAGCGATAAAGCAATTTGCTTTCTCCATTGCTTTCTAAGATCATCTCATTCCCCTTTCGATATAACTGCACCGAAGGAAGCGCTTCTTCCACGCGCCGGGTGATGTAAATATCTTCTTTTACCTGTGCATAACGGTCCATGATCGTATAAGTGCCTTTTTTCAAAATAAGATCTGCGCGATAAGCGTTCAGATATTCCTGATGCTTGGCTTTGTGAAAAGCAAAATCATCATGGTGATCCAGGGTAACCACAGTGATCGCAAGCTGTTCCTTTTTCGCCGTTGTTACCAAAGTGCGCCCAGCCTGTTTTGTAAAACCGGTCTTGCCGCCGACCGCAAATGGAAAATCAAACAGCAGCCGATTTTTATTTTTCCAGCGAGCGCCCCACGATGTCGTATAATACTTTGATCCTGTGATCTTTTGAAAGTCCTCGTTTTGCATCGCATAGCGCATCAAAAGCGCCATATCGCAGGCGCTGGATACATTGCCGATCCCATCTTCATCCAGACCGCTCGCATTATGAAAGAGCGTATTGCGCATACCGATCGCTTTCGCCTTTTCATTCATCAGTTTCACAAACGCTTCTTCACTGCCTGCCGTATGTTTGGCGATCTCATAAGCCGCATCGTTGCCGCTGCGCAGCATCAATCCATATAGTAGCGCTTCCATACTTACTTCCTGCTGCGGCTTCAAATAGATCGAGGATCCTGTCGCATGCGCATCAATATCCTTTGAAACCTGCCATGTATCCGTTTGATCACTTTGTTCCAGCGCAACGATCGCAGTCATGATCTTGGAAATCGAAGCAACGCTTTGCGTTTCATCGCCGTTGGCGGCTTCTAGAAGTCTGCCATCAGGATTGGCAATGATGCAATAGCGATCACTTGTGCTTGCGCTCTCTTCGATTGGCATCTGGACCATCATCTGCAACAGCATAGCCAAAAACAGGATTGTCTTCATCGCTTCTTACACCCCTGCTACCAGTAAATGAAAGAATGGGTACGAATAGAACCAAAAGGATACACGAAAATGCTTCTCTTTTTACGAAGCAAATGATTTCCGGCAATAAATCCCATAATTTATAGTGAACTATCGCAAAAATAATGTTACAATGTAAAAGACATGTTAAGAATATGTTAAGGAAACGTAAATATTAGGAGGAACGTTTATGCCTGCTGAAGCATTTTCTCTCGCATCGATCGGCTGGGACTATATTGTCGGCGGTCTGGCGCTGTTCTTATTCGGCATTCAGTTTATGGGTGATGGATTAAAGAACTTTGCGGGCGATAAGTTAAAAAGTTATATCGATCGTTATACCAACAAGACTTGGAAAGGCATTTTGGTGGGAACGATCATCACTGTTTTTATTCAGTCAAGCTCGGCCACCAGCTCGATCGCGATCGGGTTTGTTCGGGCAGGGCTGATGAAGCTGGATCAATCGATCGGAATCATCATCGGCGCCAATATCGGTACGACGATCACGGCTTTTCTGATCGGTCTGAAAATTGAGGAATACGCTTTGTATTTTATCTTTGTCGGCGTGCTCATTACTTTGTTCGCAAATCGCAAAAAGCATAAATATCTCGGCGAGATCTTACTTGGCTTCGGTATCCTGTTTTTCGGATTGAGACTGATGGGCGATGAGCTCTCTAAGATCGGACAGCTGGACTTTTTTGAAAATATGGCAACAGCCATGGGAAATCAGCCGCTGCTCGGTTTTATCGGCGGTACCGTCCTGACTGCCATCGTACAGTCTTCCAGTGCCACGGTCGGCATCATTCAAAAGATCTATGATTCCGGTGCGCTTACGCTGTATGCTTCCCTGCCTTTTATCTTCGGGGCGGCGATCGGGACGACGATCACGGCGGTATTCGCTTCGATCGGCGGCAGTGCATCAGCGAGACGTGCTGCCTATATCAATGTCGGCTTTAATACTGCCGGCGCACTGCTCTTCTTGCTTTTCTTAAATCCATATGCGCATTTGATCGAATATTTGAGCGCGCAATTTCATTTAGCGCCGATGATGCAAATTGCGATCGCGCATATCATCCGCGCCATCACCATTTCCCTGCTCGCTTATCCGTTCATCAAATGGATGGTCGCACTCTCCCGCAAGCTGATCAAAAGCGATCACAGCGAACAGATCGAACTGGATTTCACCGGGCTGGATCCAACCCTGGCGGCGACTTTGCCGGCAGCGGCGTTAGAAGCCAGTGCGAAAGCGACGATCAAAATGGGCGAACTGGCAATCGACGAGATCAAAGAGACCCAAAAATTCTTCAATACGAAAAGTGGAAAATATCGGGCCAGCGCCGCACAGTTGGAAGACGCAGTCAATACCCTTGACAGCAAGATCACCGAGTATCTGACCAGTATTTCGCATAATGCGGTTTCTCCTGATGACATCGACGCCTTTTTGGGCAACATTCAGGTCGTAAAAAATTTAGAGCGCATCGGCGACATTGCGATGAACTTAAATGAGTTTTACGACATGGTCTATGACGATAAAGGCCTATTCACCGAACAGGCGATGCAGGATGTCAATGAGATGTATGAGCTTATTATCCGCATGATGGATTTCTCGATCGGCTATTTTATGGAACCGGATGAATCTTTGCGGATGGTAATGTCAGAGAAAGAAGATGAACTGGATCTGCTTTTTGAAAAAGCCAAGCGACGTCATTTCGCTCGTATGTCGAAAAATGAGTGCAGCGATCCGATCGCCAGCAGCATCTATGTCGATATTCTCTCTAATTTGGAGCGTATGGGCGATCACACCCACAATATCATCAAGCTGCTTCATGATCCGACCCCGCATCATGAACTGAAAGCAGAAGCTTAAGCTGTATGGAAACGTACAGCTTTTTTCATTGCGATCATACAGCACGCTTGCTGAATGAAGCAAATAGGAAAAAAGCACCGCTTATGATCAAACGATGCTTTTTTCATCCACTTTCGCAAAGACGAGCACGCTCTTGAATAAATCACCGTCTAAAATGATCTGAAAAGAGCCCTTTTGTACTTCGGTAAAGCTTTTGATGATCGCTAAGCCAAGACCGCTGCCCTCTTCATGACGAGAACGATCGCCCCTTACAAAACGTTCCGTAATTTCATCCGGATTGAAATGCATCGCTTCCTTCGCAATGTTTCTCAAGGTAACGCGGACCTCATGACCAAGATCCTCCACATCGAGATAAACACGCGTACCGGGGAGTGCATATTTGCCGATATTAGAAAACAGATTTTCAAAAATACGGTACGTCTTGCTTCCATCCAGCAAAACCATGCACGGTGTCTCCGGATAATGACCGATCAACTCCAGCTGATTTTGTTCAAACAGATCCATGTTTTCTGCCAATACCTGCTGCACCAGCGCACCCAGATCTAACTCCGCAAAATCTAAGCTGATGTCGCCGCTGTTTACCTTGCTGACCTCAAAAAGGTCATCGATCAGCGCCTGTAATCGTTTGGCATACAAGTGCAACTGCTTGCTGAATGCAATGCGCTGTGCATCAGGTATCGAGTCCTGCTGCAATAGCTCCGCATAATTCATAATGCCGGTAAGCGGCGTCTTTAGGTCGTGTGAAACATTACTGATCAGTTCTGTCTTCATATTCTGCGAATGGGTTTCCTCTTCTACCGCATGCGCAAAGCCGATCTGTACGCCTTGCAGCTCCGCTTGCAGGCTGCTGAACATCACGCTGTTGACCGCAATCGGTTCTTTGAAATCAGAGCTGGCGATCTGATGCGCCTGCTGTAAGACTCCTTCGTATTCCAGCTGAATTTTTTGCAGCTTCCGCTTGCACCAGAAAAATAAAACCAGTACGTAAACGAACGCCAAAACAGCGCCAAACACAAAGAAGAAACAAAGAAGCGCAACGAGCAAGCCATGAAGAAGCATCAATTTTAACAGCTTGCGATCCGCATTCTGTGCCAAATCGATCTCGCTGACCGCATTCATCGCATCACCCAAACGCCTGTAAGCCCAGCCGATCACCGTGCGCTCTTTCAAATAGCGTACAAAACCGAAATGAAAGATATATTTGATGGAAAAAACAGTACATGCCACCAAGTATAGATACAGTGTCCATGCGATTACATTGACGACAAGCAGCAGACCTTTGCTGTTGATCATGCCCAGTCCCTTTAACATCGTTTGGAAATTGCCGCCGATGCTGCACCCGCAAAGCACAAAGATACCTAATGCCCCAAGAGAGATCAATGTGCTGTAACCGATGATCAAAAGCTCTCCCTTGATCTTTGCCAGCGTAACAAAAGGTTCACTTTCCTTTAACAGCCGGCATGGCACGACCAGCATGACAAGCAGGATCAGGACGGAAGCACCCAAGATCATGACCGCTGAAAACGGCGCATAGTTTTGCCAGTCCTCGATCAGCGTCTGCATCAACAAATTGTTTTTTACATAATCGCTTGGAACACGAATATTCAAAACGAGATCCTGCGGAAGATAAAAATCAAAGTAACTGCTGTAATTGATCAATGCCGCATCATGATAAAGATAAGAAACATACAGCGAATCAAGTGAAGCACCGTTTTCATCAAATTCGTAATCCTCATCAAACAACGCTTCTTTCTCGCTTACATATGTCTTTGACTGCAGCTGTGTCTTTCCTTTTTCATCATAAATGCGATATTGTAAATTTTCATCCTGTAAGATCGACCGCGCATAGGTGAGGCGGCGATTGATATAGTAATCGACCTCTTCCTTGACTTCATCACTCACATCTTCATGAAAGCGCACTGCCTCATAATCCGGATCGATTTCCCGAAGCAGCGCCATCGCCACATAAGGCAGTTCTTCTTCCAGACGCCTTTCTAAGCTGTCATGCGTGCTTTTAGCGTTTCCCTCTACCCGATCATAAAAGGATAAGATGCCCATGCTTACAAGCGCGCATATACAAACGACCAAAAAGCTGATCCATTTTTTCCCTTTCATTTCCTCACCTGTCTTTCTCTATCTTATAGCCGATTCCCCAAACGACTTTCAAATACTGCGGCCGCTTCGGATCCGCTTCGATCTTCTCACGCAGCTTGCGGATATGCACCATGATCGTTTCCGTATTGATCGCTTCTTCTTTCCAGATCGCTTCATAAATCTGCTGAGCCGAGTAGACTTGTCCCGGATGTGCCATCAACAGCGCTAAGATCTGGTATTCCTTCGGTCTAAGGGACAGCGTATGTCCGTTTACCTTGGCTTGCTTGCTTAACGTATTCAGCTCCAAGGCACCGACATGAAGCACCCCGTCATCCTCTTTTTCCTGTCTTAGCGACAAGATCTGTTCATAGCGCCTTAAACACGCATGGACGCGGGCAATCAGTTCCATAGAGCCAAACGGCTTGGTCATATAATCATCGGCACCGATCTGCAGTCCGTTGATCTTATCGATATCCTGCGATTTGGCACTTAAAAATATGATCGGAAAATCATAGTGTTCTCTTACCCGTTTTACCATTTCAATTCCATCCATGACCGGCATCATAATATCCACCACTGCCAAATGCACTTCATTCGCTTCAATATAAGCAAGTGCCTCCTCCCCATTTCCCGCTTCTGCCACTTCATATCCCTGGGTACGCAGATAAATGGCAATCGCTTCACGAATCCCCGCTTCATCTTCTACTACTAAAATCTGATGTTTCATTTTCCTTGCTCCTTTTGTTTATTCTACACCATGAATGACGAATCCCGCAAATGTCAGGATCATACAAATACTGATCACACACAGAGACATCATGTCCGTTTCGCTCCTTTCAAGTAACGCAGGTAAGTGATCCCGCTCCCCACTAGTAGCATGGTGATCAAAAAGACAGAGCCTGCCAGGATATAGTTCTGTTCCGCTACTGAGCCGCTTAAATAGGTAGAAGTTATGATACTTGGGATCCTTCCGATCGTTATGAGGAAAGTCCATTTCCACATCCCCTTCTCTTTCAGTGCCAGCGTATAGGTCATGAGATCCTTCGGTGATCCCGGAATCAGAAACAGTAAAAACATCCACCAATATCCATGATGTTTTCGCATGACCGTTTCCCATTCCCGCAGCTTTTCTTCTTGAAAGAAAAAATGAAGGATCGGGCGTTGAAACAGCTTTACCAGCACCCAGATAGCGAGTGTTCCCAAAGCCGATCCAAACAGACAGATCAAAGTTCCCATTTCCGCCCCGAAAAGATAACCGGCCGCCAATTCCAGCGGCTCTCCCGGCAGAAACGCAAAAACGATCTGGACGGCATTCGCCAGCACAAAAGCGGCCTCCCGTATGCCTTTTGGCAGCGTATAAAACCAACCGGCACAGGCTTCCCAGTCAATGCAGGTAACAGCAAGCAGCGCGAAAAGTCCAAACAGGATGCCTGCCGACAATAAGTTTTTCCATCTCATGATGACCACCTCTGCTATTAGTCTAACCTGTTTTTCTTAACAAAAAGCGGTGCTATTTCTTAACGATTTCTTAACTGGACGAAAGGCAGAATGCTGCTTGTATGGATAGGAAATCTGCCGATCTTCTGTTTCACTGCTTTTCCATAATGAAAAGATCTGACCGTTTCAAAGGCCAGATCTTACTGCTTACTTGTTTGCTATGTACGTTTCTCATACAGCGCACAAACGCTGTCATGATTGTTCGTTTACATGTTCAAAGCTTATTTTTGAATAGAATCGATCAAGGCATCAGCCAGTGCATCAAGCTCCGTTTTATTGCTTTCCTTCATCGAAGAATTGACGGAAACCTGTTCATCCAGCACCAGACATTCCTTCAGCTCATGCTCGATAAAGCTGCGCATAAGATCTCCGGCCTTGATCGCCCAGGTACCATTTTCAATGATACCGAAGGTTCGCTTCTGGAAGTTCAGTATCTTCAAATGATGAAGGAAATCGTACATCATCGGATAAATCTGAAGGTTATACGTACAAGATGCCAAAACGATATGGCTGTACTTGAACGCTTCCGCTACCAGATAGGATACGTGCGTAACAGATACATCATATACCGCAACATTGCATATGCCCTTCTCACAAAGCTTGGAAGCCAGCGCCTGTGCAGCTGCTTCTGTATTGCCATACATAGAGGCATAAACGATCAATACGCCCTTCTCCTCCGGTTCATAGCGGCTCCACTTATCATGTTTATCCAAATAATAGCCAAGGTCATTGCGCCATACCGGTCCATGAAGCGGACAGAACATCTTGATCGGCACCGTCGATGCTTTCTTCAATAATTGCTGCACGAACGGACCGTATTTGCCGACGATATTACAGAAATATCTTCTGGCGTCGTCGATCCAGTCGCGATCAAAATTCACCTCATCATCAAACAGTTTTCCATCCAATGAGCCGAAACTTCCGAAAGCATCAGCCGAGAACAGGACGCCGTTTGTCATATCAAAGGTTACCATGGCTTCCGGCCAGTGTACCATCTGGGCAAAGACAAAGGTTACCGTATGCTTGCCAAAGCAGAACGTATCTCCTTCTTTTACCTCGATCATTCTGCCATCTAAATCAAAGCCAAACTGCCGCATGAACAGAAATGCTTTTTCATTGCTGATAACTTTACAGTTCGGATAGCGGATCAGCACTTCCTCCATCGAAGCCGCATGATCCGGCTCCATATGGTTGATCACCAAATAATCCAGGCTTCTGCCGTCCAATACCTCTTTTACATGATGCAAGAATTCCCGGCAGCCGGACCAGTCAACGGTGTCAAAAAGAACACTCTTCTCATCCAGCAGCACATAGGAGTTATAAGACACTCCTCGAGGAATCGGATGAATGTTTTCAAACAGATGCAGGCGTTTGTCATTGACGCCGACCCAATATAAGTTTTCTGTTACTTTTCTTACACTGCTCATGATCTATTCCTCCTCATCATTCTTTCCCGGATGGGATAAAGCTTGCTTTTTCCTCACCGCATTCCGGACATACCCATTCTTGTGAAAGATCGGCGAATTTTGTTCCCGGTGCGACGTCTCCGGCTTCATCTCCCAGTTCCGGTATATATTCATATCCACAGCCCATGCAGACATAGCGTCCGATCGGCGCAGCCGGTGCCTCTTTCACTACTTTGCGTTTCATCTTGACCATCGGCGGTGCCGGTTTCTTTTCTCCGCCCACAGAAAGCGCCTCGCTCAACAAAGGCAAGATCTCATTGACATCGCCTACGATACCATAATCGGCATTCTTGAAGATCGGTGCGCCGGCTTTCTTATTGATCGCCACGATGGTCGCCGCATCCTTGATGCCCTTTAAGTGCTGCACCGCACCGGAAATACCACAGGCAATATACAGATTACCGCTGAATTTCTGCCCGCTCATGCCCACATAGCGATCGATCGGCAAATAACCCAACTGCTCTGCAACCGGTCGTGAAGAACCGATGGCTGCTCCTGCTGCTAAAGCCAGATCTTCGATCAGCTTCATATTTTTCTTGCTGCCAATGCCCTTACCGGCGCTGACCACACGTTCTGCTTCAACGATCGGCGTATGCAGATCAATTCCCACAGTAAAGTCATGACCGTCCGCTTTCAGCGCTTCAACCAGCTGCTTCACTTGTTCTTTCGCCGTTCCATCCTTGAATGTGATGTTCTTGCGCGGACCGGTTACAGCGGTTTTCTTCTGTACCTTGAGCGGTGCGCTGCTCGGCTTGGCAGCCTTGCCTAAGATATGAGAAGCGATGACCACACTTTGGATCTCATTGGTGCCCTCATAGATCGTACAGATCTTCGCATCACGATAGAAGCGTTCTACTTCCATTCCTTTGAGATAACCGCTGCCGCCATATACCTGCAAAGCCTCATTTACTACTTCTAAGCAAATATCCGAAGCATATTTTTTCGCCATGGCTGCTTCCATGCCATATGGCTCATGATGCTCTTTTAACTCAGCGGCACTATACACCATAAATCGAGCGGCACGTATCTTGGTAGCCATCTCCGCGATCTTGAACTGAATGGCTTGCAGCTGCGCGATCGGCGCGCCGAACTGTTCTCGCTCTTTCGCATAGGAAACAGCCGCTTCATAGGCACCCTGCGCAATGCCGAGCGCCTGTGCCGCGATACCGATGCGTCCGCCATCAAGCGTCGACATGGCGATCTTAAAGCCCTGTCCTTCTTTGCCGAGCAGGTTTTCCTTAGGCACCTTCACGTTATCAAACAACAGCTGTGCCGTTGCTGAGGAGCGAATGCCCATCTTATCATAATGATCCCCGAAGGTAAATCCTTCCCAACCCTTTTCCACGATAAAGGCACTGATGCCTCTGGTTCCGATACCCGGGGTCGTTACTGCGAATACAACATAAATATCCGCTTCTTCGCCATTGGTAATAAAGATCTTTTCCCCGTTCAAAAGATAATGATCGCCCATGAGCTCTGCTGTCGTTTCCGTACCGCCCGCATCAGATCCTGCGTTTGGCTCCGTCAAACCGAAAGCGCCCAGTTTTTCTCCCTTTGCCAAAGGCACCAGATATTTCTGCTTTTGTTCCTCTGTACCATAAGCGAAAATAGGATAAGCGCCTAAAGAGACATGGGCCGATAAAATGACGCCGGTTCCGCCGTCCACACGCGATAGTTCCTCTACACCGATGGCATAGCTTAAAATATCTTTGCCCATGCCGCCGTATTCTTTCGGATATGGCAGTCCCAAATAGCCGCGTTTTCCAAAATCCTTGATTTGTTCCTTAGGAAACTGATTGTTTTGATCCAGCATAAAGGCATAAGGCTTGATCTCTTTTTCTGCCCATTCCCGGATGTCAGCGCGAAGTTTTTCGTGTTCCTGCGTTGTCTTGAAATACATTGTATCCCTCCTTTTTAGAATGCAGCACGATGATCGTTTTTTCAACGATCGACGCATGTAGTTTCTCCCCTGAAAATGATAGGCCGAAGATGTTTACCACCCCCGGCCATCAGTTTGAAAGATTGCTTTTATTTGTTTTTGATCGCTGCCTGTGCCGCTGCCAATCTTGCGATCGGTACACGGAACGGACTGCATGATACATAATCCAATCCTACTTTATGGAAGAACTCGATCGATGCAGGATCACCGCCATGTTCTCCGCAAACACCCAAATGGATATCCTCACGCGTCGCACGTCCTAATTTCGCGGCATTGGCAACCAGTTTGCCGACACCGTGCTGGTCGAATTTCGCAAACGGATCCTGTTCATAGATCTTTTTGTCGTAGTAGTCGTTTAAGAAACTGCCGGCGTCATCACGTGAGAAGCCAAATGTCATCTGCGTGAGGTCATTGGTGCCGAATGAGAAGAATTCTGCTTCTTCGGCGATCTCATCCGCTAAAAGCGCAGCACGCGGAATTTCGATCATTGTGCCGACCAGATACTTCATGTCGATTCCGGCTTTTGCGATCAGTTCATCTGCCACTTTGACAACGATGTTTTTCACAAAGCGCAGCTCGTTCACATCGCCTACCAGCGGAATCATGATTTCCGGCGTCAAATGCCATTCCGGATGCTTCTTCGCAACATTGATCGCCGCTTCGATGACCGCCGTCGTCTGCATTTCCGCAATTTCCGGATAAGAGATCGCTAAACGGCAGCCGCGATGTCCCATCATCGGGTTGAATTCATGCAGGCTTGCGATAACTGCCTTCAGATCATCCAGATCAATGTGCATGTCCGCCGCTAAATTGGCGATATCGTAACTGGAGGTAGGCAAGAATTCATGCAGCGGCGGATCCAAATAACGAATCGTTACCGGGAAGCCCTGCATCGCCTCATAAATGCCTTCAAAATCGCTTCTCTGCATCGGCAGCAGCTTGGCTAATGCACGCTTGCGCTGTTCAGTCGTCTTGGAAACGATCATTTCCCGCATTGCCTTGATGCGATCACCTTCAAAGAACATGTGTTCTGTACGGACCAGACCGATTCCCTCGGCACCAAATGACAATGCCTGCAGCGCGTCTTTTGGCGTATCGGCATTCGTACGCACCTTTAATTTACGGGTCTCATCCGCCCACTTCATAAAGCGTTCAAAGTCACCGCTGATCGATGCCGGTACCGTCTTGATCGCGCCGGCATAAACGTTGCCCGTAGAACCATCGATCGAAATGAAGTCATCAGCCGTATAACGGACGCCGTTTACTTCAAAATAGCCTTCTTCTTCATTCATGTTCAGATCACCGCATCCCGCAACACAGCAAGCGCCCATACCACGCGCCACCACTGCGGCATGCGAGGTCATACCACCGCGCACCGTCAAGATACCTTCCGATACATGCATCCCTTCAATATCTTCCGGAGAAGTTTCCAAACGCACCAAGATCACTTTATGTCCCAAAGCCGCTTCCTGCTGCGCCTGCTCCGCAGTAAACACCACTTTACCGCAAGCTGCGCCCGGTGAAGCCGGCAAACCTTTGGCAATCGGAGTAGCAGCTTTTAGATCCGCCGTGTCAAACTGCGGATGTAGCAGCGCGTCTAACTGCTTCGGTTCCACCTTCATTAACGCCTCTTCTTTGCTCAGCGTTCCTTCATCTACCATATCGCAGGCGATCTTCAAAGCAGCGGCTGCCGTACGTTTCCCATTGCGTGTCTGCAACATATACAGCTTGCCTTTCTCGATCGTAAACTCCATATCCTGCATATCTTTATAATGTGCTTCCAGTTTTCCGCAAATATCGACAAACTGCGCATATGCCTGTGGTGAAAGTTCTTTCAGCTGATCGATGTGCTGCGGTGTACGAATGCCGGCCACGACATCTTCACCCTGTGCATTCATCAAAAATTCACCGTACAGTTTCTTTTCACCGGTGCTTGGATTACGCGTAAACGCAACCCCGGTTCCGCAGTCATTGCCCATATTGCCAAATACCATCATCTGCACATTGACCGCTGTTCCCCAACTGGAAGGAATGTCATTCATCCGGCGATAGAATTCCGCACGCGGATTGTTCCAGGAACGGAATACCGCCTCCACGGCACGGATCAGCTGATCCTTTGCATCACTTGGAAAATCCTCTTTCAAGCTTTCTTTATAGAATGCCTTGAAACGCAGTGTCATTTCCTTCATGTCCTCAGCATCTAATTCCGTATCCATCGTAACATGCTTGCGCGCTTTCATCTCGTCGATGATCTCTTCGAAGCGGCTCTTCGGCAACCCCATTACCACATCCGCAAACATTTGAATGAAGCGGCGATAAGAGTCCCATGCAAAGCGCGGATTGTTCGTTAGTTCCGCGACGCCTTTCACGACATCGTCATTCATGCCCAGATTCAGGATCGTATCCATCATGCCCGGCATCGATGCTCTGGCTCCAGAACGCACCGAAACAAGCAGCGGATTGTGCGGATCACCGAATTTCTTGCCTGCCAGTGATTCCAGCTTCTCTAAATAAGCAAAGATTTCCGCAACGATCTCGTCGGCAATCTTCTCGCCGTCGTCATAATACTTGTTGCAGGCTTCGGTCGTTACCGTAAAGCCATACGGCACCGGCATGCCCAGATTCATCATCTCGGCTAGGTTTGCGCCTTTCCCACCTAGAATTTCGCGCATCGATCCATTTCCTTCCGAAAACAGATATAAATATTTCTTGTCCATTTCAGATCCTCCATTTCATTGAAATCGCTTACACATATTATACATCATCCTCCTTTATTTTCCTATATACTTGCCCAACTTTTTTTCATTCGATCGCTTTTTACGATCCGACGGCTTCTCTTTGTCTGCACTTCCCTCTGCATAAACGACATTGCTTTTCTTCACGCTTCTCTTTTCGCAAGCACTCGATCGATCAAAAAAAGATCCGACCGTGTCAAGATCAGATCTTCTCGTTTCGTTAATTGTTTCGTTTTGCTTCCATCGTTTCCAGCTGCTTGCTTAGCGCATCAAACTGTTTTTGATAATTGCGCAGCTTTTCCTGCTCTGCCGCAACCTTCGCTTCCGGCGCTTTGTTCACAAAATTCGGATTGTTTAACATGCCCTGTGCCCGTTTGATCTCACTTTGTATCTTTTCCTTCTGCGTCCGCAGCTTTACGATTTCCGCTTCCACATCGACTACCTGCGCCAAGGCAACTGCCAGCGTTCCTTCATGGATCGCTCTTACGACCTTTTCCTCGCAAAGATCTTCGCTCAGCCAGTTCGCATGTCCCATAAAGCGCAGGATCGCCGCCAGCTGTGTGCTCGGCTTCTTTAACGCGCCGCTTTCATCATAGATCGTAATCGCAATCTCGGCGCTTGGCTTTAAGCCATACTCTTTCTTGATCTCACGTACCGCGCTGATCATCGAAAGCAGCTGCTTGACATCACGCATCTCATGCTCACTGATATCACATCCAAAAGAAACCGGCCATGTTTCCAGATTGATCGAAGCATGCGCATGTGGCATCGCCTGATAGATCGCCTCACTCACAAACGGCATAAACGGATGCAAGATTCGCACGATGGCTGATAATACCCATACCAAAGTAGAGCGCGTCGCCTGTTTGACCGCTTCATCTTCACTATGCAGGCCGGCTTTGGAAAGCTCGATATACCAGCTGCAGAAATCATCCCAAACAAAGCTGTAAAGCGCATTGCCGACCAGCGCAAACTCATAGCGATCCATGTTTTCCTCTACCTGCATCAATACTTCATCTAAGCGTTTCAGTATCCATTTATCAATGATGGAGACATGAGTGAAGTCCAACTGTTCTAAAGAAAAATCATCACCCAGATTCATGAGCACAAAACGGCTCGCATTCCAGATCTTATTGATAAAGTTCCAGCTCGCTTCGACCTTTTCTTCGATATAGCGCAGATCCTGTCCCGGTGTCGAATTGGTCGTTAAGAAAAAGCGCAGTGCATCACAGCCGTACTGATCGATGACATCCATCGGATCGACCCCATTGCCTAATGATTTTGACATCTTGCGCCCCTGTGCATCGCGGATCAAGCCATGGATCAGCACATCCTTAAACGGACGGCCGCCGGTAAAATGACGTGCCTGAAAAGCCATGCGCGCCACCCAGAAGAAGATGATGTCATAACCGGTTACTAATACGTCATTCGGGTAATAACGCTGATAGTCAGCCTGCTTGATATCCGGCCAGCCCAAAGTGGAGAAAGGCCACAATGCACTGGAAAACCAAGTATCCAGCACATCTTCATCCTGTACCCAATTTTCGCTGTCAGCCGGTTCTTCACCGACATGAACGGCACCGCTTTCCTTATGATACCATGCCGGGATACGATGTCCCCACCACAGCTGCCGGGAAATGCACCAATCCTCGATATTTTCCAGCCACTGCACGAAAGTCTTTTCAAAGCGCGGCGGGTAGTAATGGATCTTTTTCTCATCGTCTGCCTGATCCTTTAAGACATCTTCCGCTAACGGCTTCATTTTCACAAACCACTGTTTCGACAAATATGGCTCTACCACGACGCCGGTACGTTCCGAATGGCCGACCTGATGCAGGTGTGTTTCGATTTTTGCCACGATCCCTTTTGCCTCAAAGTCCGCTACCAGCGCTTCACGGCAAGCAAAGCGATCCATGCCCGCATACTTCCCGGCCAATGCATTCATCGTCGCGTCCGGGTTCATACAGATCGGCATTGCCAGATCATATTTTTTCGCCAATGCGAAATCGTTTGGATCATGCGCCGGCGTACATTTCATGACCGCCGTACCGAAAGACATATCGATATAGTCGTCAGCCATGATCGGCAGCGCTTCCCCGTTTGCCGGGTTGATCGCTCTTTTCCCGATCAGATGCTGATAACGCGCATCATCGGGATGCACGAAGACCGCCTGATCCGCAAACATCGTTTCCGGACGGGTCGTAGCGATGATCAACTGTTCTTCACTGTCCTCGATCGCATATTTGAAGTAGTACATCTTGCCTTCCACTTCCTTGTGGATGACCTCGATATTGGAAAGCGCTGTCATCGCTTTCGGATCCCAGTTGATGATCCGCTCGCCCCGATAGATCAATCCTTCCTCATACAGATCGCAGAACACCTTCTGCACCGCCTTAGAAAGTCCTTCATCCAACGTAAAGCGTTCCCGGGAATAATCAAGAGAAAGCCCCAGCTTTGCCCACTGTTTACGAATTGTGGAAGCATACTCCTCCTTCCACTCCCATGCGCGTTCCAAAAACTTTTCCCGGCCGATGTCATAACGGCTGACACCTTCCTGCTTTAAGCGCTCATCTACTTTTGCCTGCGTCGCGATCCCCGCATGATCCATTCCCGCTACCCAAAGCATATCATAGCCTTTTAAGCGTTTATAACGGGCGATCATATCCTGCAAGGTCGTATCCCAAGCATGTCCCAGATGCAGCTTACCGGTAACATTAGGCGGTGGAATTACGATACAAAAGGGATCTTTGCTTTTATCTCCGGCAGTAAAATAGCCTTCCTTCAACCATTCATCGTAGCGTCCCGCTTCTACCTGATGATGGTCATACTTGCTCGCGAGTGCTTTGCTCATCCGATTTCCTCCTTTACACGATCCGATACGATCAGGGCATATAACAACATATCCTGATACGCGCCGTTTTGATCTTTGCATACCTCTCTTAAACGGCCTTCATAATGAAAGCCGCAGCTTTTCAATAAAGCGATGCTGGCGGTATTGTCACAAGCGCAGTAGGCTTCGATGCGATGCAGCGAAAACTGCCTGCTTAAACGCTTCAGCCACTCTGCCAGCACTCGTTTCATAATGCCTTGACGCCAATAGGCAGGATGCAGAAAATAACCGATCTCGATCAAATCATCCTCCATCCGCGATACATGAAGCAAACCGATCATCTGTTCATTTCGTTCGATCACCATCGTCTGGGGCAGCTGTTTCTGCCGATAAGACAAATGCACGACCTGAATCTGTCTGGCGCATGCTTCCACGCTTTCCGCCTGCCACCACAGTGCGGCATAGAGCGGCGGCTGCTTCACGATCTCATAAAAGTCAGCTGCATCATCTAAAGTAATCGCTCTTACCACATCTTCACCGCTTTGCCACTTCTCCATCTCTAATTTCATGTTTTCCTCCTAGAAAAAAAGAAAAACGTCCGACAAAGGACGTCATCAACGTGGTACCACCTTATTTCGCATTGCTGCCTCGCACAATAACGCTTGTGATGCGGATATACCTACTGCTTTGTTCAATATATCTGCTCCTAGACTACCTTCACGCACCTTTTCATATGCCCTTTCACCATCTGACACTCGCTTTGATGAAAAATGAACGCTACTCCTTCTATTCATCGCATTTATGTTACTATTATAATGAAAAGCGCAATGAATTGCAATGCTTTTGAAATATATATACAAAAAAACGGTCAAAGTCAGACCTATCAACCGTTTTCATTTATTTAAGGAAGCAGCACCAGCGTCTTATAGGGAATTTCCTTATGATGATTGACTTCCCGCAGATCTGCTTCCGCCACTGCATAGCGCTGCGCGATCGCCGCATACGTATCATTCTTTCGTGCTACGACAAAGCGATAGGTTGTGAGCGTCGAATTATCGTCCTCAAGCAGATCCTCGAATGATTCACTTACATCGATCATTTCCGCTTCATCCTGCTTCTGCGTTTTTGCTTCCTCCTGCTCGCTTTCTTCACACAAGGCCGGCGCGTTCTTCTCCTCCTCGATCAAACCGCTTACCGCAAAGGCGATCTCAATTACGATCTGATCATGCAAGATCTCGCTTTTGACACTGATCACATCGAGATGAAACGCTTCACCTGACAGCTTTTCCTGCGGCGCCAGAACGTCAAACTCCAGCACTTCCGAGATCGGATAGGTGCCGCTTTCCGCACTCCAACTGCCGCTGATGTAAACCGGACCTGACGCATGGATCCCATCACTTTGTCTTTCATAGCGTAAATCTTCTTCTACTTTCAGCTGATGAACGGCCAATACGGGCTCATCCATCTCTAAAAGCTTCTCTATTTTCATTGTTCTCATCTGTATTCCTCCTATAGTAACATATGAAGAAGCTTTCTTTGCTATGCCTTTCAATAAAAAAAGAGGTGTTTTCACACCTCGATCTGTGCATAATGCAGGATCACTTCCCATAAGCGGTCCATCCCTTCCTTATTAGCGGAAGAACACGGGATCAAATGATCCTCTTCGCTTAAAGCAAGCGTTTCACTGATCAGCTTTAGCTGCTTTTGACGCTGCGACGCTTTCACTTTGTCCATCTTGGTTGCCGCAATGATGATCGGCAGTTCAAAATAGCGGGCAAATTCCAGCATCGTTACATCATCGTCAGTCGGTTTATGACGGCCGTCCACTATGAGCAGCAGCGCTTTTTTCTGTTTGCGCTCATGAAAGTAATCTTCCATCATTTCGCCGAAGCGAAGCAGCTGCTGTTTAGAGATATTGGCATAGCCATATCCCGGGACATCGACAAATACCAGCTTGCGATTCAGCAGAAAGAAATTCAACAATCTGGTCTTGCCGGGCGTATTGCCGACATAAGCCAGCTTTTTACGTCCGCACAGCGCATTGATCAGCGAGCTTTTCCCGACATTGCTGCGCCCTGCCAATACGATTTCCGGGTAAGGCGTATCCGGCCACTGCTCTTTTCCCGGTGCAGAAATGAGCAGTTCCGCTTCCTGTATCTGCATCCTACTTCCCTAAAGCGGTGTGCAGCACCTGACTGACATGCTCGACCGGAATGAACTTCACGCTCTTTTTCACCGTTTCCGGAATCTCATCCATGTCCTTCATATTCGCTTTCGGAATGATGATGGTACTGATCCCACAGCGATGCGCCGCCATTGATTTTTCCTTTAAGCCGCCGATCGGCAGGACATTGCCGCGCAGCGTTACCTCACCGGTCATTGCTAGATCTGCACTGACTGCCCGATTGCTTAACGCCGAAACCAAAGCGGTAGTGAGGGTAATACCGGCGCTAGGTCCATCTTTTGGCACAGCGCCATCCGGCACATGGATATGCACATCATGCTTTTCAAACAGCGTGGACGGGATCTGGAACTGCTTGGCATTCGCTTTTACATAGTCGTAAGCGATGGTCGCACTCTCCTTCATGACATCGCCCAGCTGACCTGTCAGCACCAGCTTGCCGCTGCCTTCAAAATAATTCACTTCGATCTGAAGCACATCGCCGCCAAAGGAAGTGTAGGCAAGTCCGGTAACGGTACCGACCTGATCTTTTAATTCCCGTTTGCCATATTCGAATTTCTCATGGCCCAGCCAGCTTTGAATGAGCTTCTTGCTGATCTTGACACTGCGTTTTCCTTCCTTTAAGATGAGCAATACACTTTTTCGACAAAGCGTTGCAATGACCCGTTCTAACTGACGCACACCGCTTTCTCTTGTATAGTAGCGGATCAGATATAGGATCATCTCTTCATCGATCTTCATCTGCGATGCTTTCAAACCGTTTTCCTTTAACTGCTTCGGTACAAGATGCTTCATCGCGATATTGCATTTTTCCAATTCCGTATAAGAAGACAGCTCAATGATCTCCAAGCGATCACGCAAAGCGTTTGGAATATTTTCCAAATAATTCGCCGTTGCGATAAAAAGCACATTAGAGAGATCATACGGTTCCTCCAGATAATGATCTGAGAACAGCGCATTTTGTTCCGGATCCAGCACCTCTAGCATCGCGCTGGCCGGATCGCCCTTATAGTCGCTTGCCATTTTATCGATCTCATCGATCAGAAAGACCGGATTGATCGTTCCCGCTTTTTTCATTCCCTGAATGAATCTTCCCGGCAGAGCGCCTAAATAGGTTCTACGATGGCCGCGAATCTCACTTTCATCTTTTACACCGCCCAAAGAGATCTTGACAAACGCTCTTCCTAAGGCCCGCGCCACCGACTTGGAAAGCGATGTTTTCCCGACGCCCGGCGGCCCTACCAAACATAGGATCGGCGCCCGCAGCGAATTGGTCATCTGCTTCACTGCCAGATATTCCAAGATCCGCTCCTTTACCTTTTCCAGACCGTAATGATCTTCATCTAAGATCGATGCGGCTTCGCTTAAATTCTCATTATCCTGTGATTTCTGCCACCAAGGCAGCTTTAACAGCCAGTCTAAGTAGCTTTTGATCACACCGGACTCACCGCTTGCGGCCGGCAGCAGTTCATAACGCTGCAATTCTTCCTTCGCTTTTTCTTTGATATGCTGGGGATAAGGATTTTCCTCGATCATTTTACGCATGGCGTCTACATCGCTGTCATGCTCCGGCACATCCCCCAGTTCTTCCTTGATCGCCCGCATCTTTTCACGCAGATAGTATTCCTTCTGGCTGTCCTCGATGCGCGTCTTGACCTTTTCATTGATCCGCTCTTCGATTGCCGAAAGTTCTTTTTCACTTTCCATCTCTTCCAAGATCATTAACAAACGATCGTTGATCGCCGCGGTTTCTAACAGCCGCTGCCGCTGATCCAAAGAAATCGGCAAGATCTGCGCGATCTGATCGGAAAGCTGACCGGCAGATACGCCGTTTGCCAGTTCATTGATCACTTCCTTAGGCAAATGCTGGCCCAAAACATCTAATTCCTCTAACTGCTTGGCAATTTTTCTTACCAAAGCGATTTCTTCTTTTTCATCTTGCTTCACATCTTCAATGATTGAAACATGCGCGCTCAGCATCGTATTTTCATCGAGGATCGAATGTAGCGCCACGCGCTTCAATCCTCTGAATTTGACCCGAATATAGCCATCCATCCGGCGAATATGCACGATATTGCATAACGTGCCGACATGGAACATCTGCTGATCGTTTGGATCATCGACCGTTACATCTTTTTGCGCACTCAGGATCACCTTGCCTTCAAAATGCTCCTGTGCTTCCTCCACTGCTTTGATGCTCTTGCTTCTTCCGACATCAATGATGACTTCCTGTGAAGGAAAGACAATGATGCCCCTTGTGCAGACAAGTGGACGCAGGACTTCGCTTTTCATCTCTTCCATAAAAACACTCCTTCCTGTGCTTGTGTTGAAAAAAGACGCATCAGCGTCTTTTCCTTGTTACTTTCCGGCTGATTCTTTTACCAGATCCAGAGCTTTGCGGTTGCAAACATCATATTTTACCTGATCACCGATGCGCTCCCGTACGACCTTTTCATCCATGCCATACAGACCCGCAATACGTTTGATCTCTTCATCGCATTCGGCTTCGCTCGCTTCGATCTTTTCCGCTTTCGCGATCGCTTCCAATACCAAACGGATATTTACTTTAGAAGCCGCATCCTTAGCCAGCTCTTCCCGGATCGATTCTTCGCTTTGACCGGTCATCGCCTTAAACTGATCGATCGTGAATCCCTGTGACTGGATCCTGCTTGCGAAATCACGGTACAGATATTCCACCTCATCATCGATCATCACCTGCGGGATCTCGACTGGGCATACCTCACATAGTTTGCTTAAGATCGCGTTGTTATATTCGTTTTCCGCATTTCTTTTCTTTTGTTCGCTCAGATTTTTCTTTGCGTATTCACGGTATGCTTCTACCGTTTCCACGTCTTTGATATTGGCTTCCTTGATCAGATCGTCATTGATTTCCGGCAGCTCTTTCGCCTTGATCTCATGAACGGTTACCTTGAATGTAACCGGCGCACCCGCCAATTCTTCAGCATGATAGTTTTCCGGGAAAGTTACCTGGATTTCCTTGCTTTCTTCTGCCTTCATGCCTACCAACTGTTCTTCAAAGCCCGGAATAAACTGTCCTGATCCGATTTCCAGCGGGAATTTCTCCGCCTTTCCGCCATCGAACGGAATGCCGTCCTTAAAGCCTTCAAAATCGATTTCCGCAGTATCGCCGTTTTCGACCACTGCGTCATCGCCTTCTTTTACGACCAGCTCTGCATAGCGTTTCTGCAAAGCATTTACTTCTTCATCGACTTCCTTGGCGCTGACACTGACCCGTTTTTTCTTAATGTCCAGTCCCTTGTAATCGCCAAGTGTTACCTCCGGACGCACGGTCACGAAGAAGGTCAGCTTGTAGCCGTCTTCATTCACATCATCGATGTTCATTTCCGGACGAGCGATCAGATCCAGTTCATGTTCCTTCACGCCATCTACCAGCAATGCTGTTGCGGTTGCATCGATCGCTTCCATCCATACCGACTGTTTAGAAACGTGTTTCTTTACGATCGCCGCCGGTGCGCTGCCTTTGCGAAAGCCCGGGATATTTACATTCTTCGCTACTTTTTTGAATGCCTTGTCACACGCTTTCTGCCATTCTTCACCGCTCAATGCGACCTTCAATTCACCTTTTGATTTTTCCTTCAATTCCCATGTTGAACTCATTGTTATACCTCCCACTTCAACACTGCTACCTCTTATTATATAAGATCATGCTATTTTTTCAAATCTCATGCTTATCTAATAATAACGCATACGATCCCTTTGATAAAATCCGATGTGTCTCACAAAATGCTTCAAAGCCTGCGTGATCATCATATGCCCGATAGACATAAGCGACGATCGCCAAGGCTATTTCAAACGCTTCCGTTTCCTCGATATTGAACGGGAGCTGTAAGTAAGCCTCTTTGATAAACGCTTCTACACACATCGCCAGAAAACTTGGATCTTCGTTTTCCAGCCACTCTTTTAGCTGCTCGATTACCATGAGTGCGCCATCGCTTTCCATCGGCGCTTCCACAAAAGCCGGAATGAAGGTTACTTCCAGTCCCTCATGCACCATCGTGATCTCTTCGTGGAGCTGCTGAGAGATCAAGATCTCAACCAGATAAGCGCGCACCAAATAATGCAGTTTTTCCCTGCATAAGGCATCCCGCAGCACTTCCATGTGCATCCGTACATTGGCGCCTCTCAACAATTCCACTGCCTGAAACTGCTCGTCCAGCGAACCGTTCAACAGATCCTCCAACTGATCGAGGCTTGCTCTTCTGATCGGTTTTTGTGCGTTTCGCTCGATGCGGCAGCGATTGTAGTAGGCTACCAGCACTTCCTCCTGCTGCTTGGGAATATAGGGCATCTTCAGCTCTACATCCAGCAGTGCAAAAGCTGCATCAAAGTCGCCTGCGTCCATCAACGCCTTAGCCTGCGCTGCGATTTCCTCATAATAATCCATGGCATTCACCTTTTCTAAAAGCTTTTTTATAATAGCACACTTTACTTGTCAGTGCAATTGTCGGTTACCTTTTTCTCATCAAAACAGCTGAAAAAACGTCGCTTTTGACAACTTTCCCATAATTGCCGCGCATTCATACGGTGTTTCTTGACGGCTTGCTTTTCTCACCTTGGCAAATAACCGCTTTTTTGTTATGATGATAGCGGTGATAAAAATGAAACTAATCGTTATGAGCGACAGCCACGGCTTCCATGATAAGATCGATCAGGTCATCCACGCGCATCCTGATGCCGACGCTTATCTGCACTGCGGTGATATCGACGCTGATGAAGACTTATATCCGAACCTGATCACGGTGCAGGGAAACAATGACCTTTTCTATGACTATCCCAAACAGCGGATCCTCACTTTGATGGGACAGCGCATCTTGATGATGCACGGTCATCAGTTTCCTTACGGCAATCGTCTGCGCCATATGGCAAACTATGCCAGAGAACAGGACTGCCGCATTTTCTTCTACGGCCATACGCATGTCGCGGCACACGATGTCATTGACGGCGTACATTTGATCAATCCCGGTTCTTTATGGCGTTCCCGGGATCAGCGTGCCCCCTCTTATGCGATCGTAACGCTGCAAGAGGACATTGTCGATGTCACATTTGTCTTTCGTGAACGTTAAAAAAGATCGGTCGGAAAGCTTTTGACCTACTTTCGCCAAGGCTTTCACACTGATCTTTTTTTTATTCGATTTCATTATAAATGAGTTCTGCGGCCGAACAGGATCGATCATTCATGCCATGCAGCGTCACCGCCACATCATCTACCAGTACCTGTACCTGTTCGACGTGATCTAACATGCAAAGCGACAGGATCAAGGTTTCATAGGCCTGCTTTTTCGCGGTCTGATCTTCTGCGAGGATGCGGTTGTCCAAATGCACCTGCAAGACGTTTTCCCGCATGACGCTGGCCGCTGTCGTTTTGACTTTTTCCTGAGCAAGCGGCTGCTTTAGAGAGCTGTTTACGCTCACATCTGCCAAGATCGCATCGATATAGGCATCGACATCGGATAGATTTGCGGATACCCGCTTGGTTTTTGGCACATAGAAAGTTTTATCCATGACTTCCTTCGTATAAAAGACGGTCATCGCATCACTGTCATGCAGTGCGCTTGTCGATGTCAGAAAGTTATTGATGCCGATCTTGCGGTTCAAGACGGCAGGGATCGGGGTTCCGTTAGGCATCGTTTGCAATGTGTCATCTCCTATTGCGATCTGTACCTGTGCCACCCCCTCAAACTGTGTGCCAAGCCACGCTATCGCCTCTAAAACGCGCAGCTCATGCTCCTTTTCATAATTTAAGAATGCTTCATTGAACTGCAGCGTCAAGGTTTGATCGACCAATACCGCATCTTCAAGCTTCGTATCTTTCGCAAATACCGGCAACAGACCTTCTCCCTGCTTTTTGCTCATTTTGGCTACGAGCTGTTGCAGGCGCTTTTTCATATGATCTTTTTCTTCACAGGGAATGCTTAATGGAATCAGCGTATCCTGTTCATCCAGCGCGTACATCTGCATCATACAGCTGGATGTGGAATTGACCCGCAAGGTTTCTTTTGTTTCCTGCCGATTGATAAAGAAGAACCCGCCTGCCAATAACGCCGCTGCCGCCAGTATGCCCAGTGCCTGTTGTTTTCTCATCACTTCCACCTCACCTCACTATATGCGCAAGCTGTTAAAAAAAGACTAGAAGTCCAAGATCAGCGTCTTGACTTTCCAGTCTTGCTTCAATAAGCTCGCAATCTGCTTCTCCATCTGTTCTCCATCGAGTGTGGAATAGATCGTCACGCTCCCTTTCTCCTGCTTGTGAGATACCGGCCACGGATAACGATTTACGATCGCTTGGTTGGAATCATAGATCGGTACATGCAGACACGCCGCAATCGCCTCCCGCAGATAAGGATAGTGCGTACACGCCAGCACGACCCCATCGCAGGTCACGTCCTTTAAGCGCTTTTTTACGGCCTGCGTCAAACGTGCGGCACTGGCATTTCCTTCAATGAGCGGCACAAATTCAGGACAGGCGATCTCCTGCACCGCAATCGCGGTATCAAAGTGTTGGATCGCGTTTTTATATGCATGGGTCTTTGCCGTTGCCTCTGTCGATAAAACGGCTAAGTGTCGATGCACGCCGCGTGGAAGCTGTGCTACCGTCGGATCGATGATTTCAAAAAAACGAAACCGACTAAAACGTGCCCGCAGCTGCGGCAGAATGTTGGCACAGATCGTATTGCAGCCGATGATGATGTCATAAATATGCAAAGAAGCAAAATACTCCATGATAACCGTTACATAATGAAAAATCTTTTCCGCATCATGCTCGCCATAAGGTGCATGCAGCTGATCGCCGACAAAGACAAAATCACATTCAGGATGTGCCTCAACACACGCCTTCAGCACCAGCAGGCCGCCCATTCCCGAATCGATCATACCGATTTTACTGCTCATTTCGTTTCACCCACTCCTCCCATGTCCAGTCATGGTCCCGCATCTCTTTCGCCGCTTCCTCACCGACATAACGAAGCGTGAGCGGCTGTGCCTGCTTCTGCGTGATCGCTTCCTTGCCGCTTGGATAACGGACGATAAAGCCATATTCATAAGCGTGCTCCCGCAGCCATTTCGCTTGTTCGCTCTCTGTTACCGTCTGTAAATCAGATACCCCGGCAATCGCAAAGCGAACCGTATAGCCAAGCTGTTTTTCACTGTGTCCGGGATAATCTTCATATTGTAAAAACTGATCTGCCCCGTATTGCAGCAGTGCGTTTTGATAAAGCTGTTTTTGTTCTTCATATGAAACATAGCCGCTGACGATGATCAGATCATAATTCAAGACCCCGCTGGCCTCGCTCATCGCTTCACTTAATGCTTCCAGCGGTTTTACCATCGCCTCGCGCACATACACTTCCTTATCGGTGCTGTTCACATTCACATGCGGCAGCTCTTTCAAAGCGACAAGATCCGCAGGCGCATAGGTATAGACACTGGTTTCCGCATGCAGATCGCTGAGCAGATCACTGGGATCGACCATCAGTGAAGCATGTTCCACAAACGGATCGCCGTTTTCAAAATAAACCGCCAGATCTGCATAAAGATAGGCGCTTAGTAGTGTGTCCATTTCATGAAATGTAAATTCGTTCTTCCAAGTTTCGATAAACTGCACGATATAGGAAGCGTCTGCCGGCTGCAGCTGCATCGCTTTGTCATACCAAAGCGTATGTTCCAGCTGAAAGCCTGCGCACTCCACATAAGGCAAAAACTGTTCCGGCTTCACATTCTGCGCCAACAAAAAATCAATATCCTTCTCATCCAGATAATGCAGGATCAGATCATGGTTTTCTTCGGTCGCATATGGATAGCGCGCCAATTCGTCATAAGTCTGGTTCATGATATAGTAGCACACCAGAAATAAGACACAAAGCGACGCAAGAAACAAATTCCTTTTTACTTTCATGACACACACCTCGTTTCCCATTATAGCATAAAGAAAGATAAATGGAAATAAAAGGCGAACCCCGCGCGCATGCGTGCGATCACCTGCATGCACACTCAAAAGCAATGATGGATACTTCCTCAAAAAAGAAAAGTGAAGCAGGCTTTTGCTTCACTTGCTTGTATTACCAGCTTTTGCGCGTCGCTAAGATCGCTTCTACCGCTTTGCAGGCAGGACAATCGCAGTATCTTGCACCCGCCGCCTTGATCTTTTCGCCATGCGCCGCCACCTGCGCCGCTTTTTCTCCAAAGATCTGCTTGCCTAGATCCGAATTTGCCAAAGCGATCAGATCATCGACCGTAACGAGATCCGCTTCCAGTTCTTCCTCATATCGCTTTGTCATTTCCGCTTCGTTCGGCTGATCCAAAGACGTCAGCCATTTCTGTGCAGTCTCCTTTAATTCCTTGCAGCACGTAGGCGCTGTGATCAGCGCTTTCGTCTGTTCTACGACAAATTCTCTTACTTCTTTGTTCATATGCTCCTCCTTATCGCAACTGTGCCATCGGCAGCATCGCCGCCCCGACAAGTCCCGGCTCTGCTAACGCCGCTTTTACAAAGCGTGTTCCCCGCATGCCCGGGAATACTTTTTCCTGAAAACGTGCTTCCACCTGCTTTAAGAAAGCATCCGATGACTGCATCACCCCGCCGCCTAACACAAACAGATCGGGATTGCAGGTCAAAGCGATGCTGCTGAGCAGTTGAGAAAAATCTTCTACAAAGCGATCACAGAGCAAAGCCGCCTGTTCATTGCCGTTCTTTGCCAGATCAAACAATTCGCCGGCATGGGCGATCTCTACCCCAAGCACTTCTTTGGCTTTCCGCATCAACGCCGGACCGCTCATCTCATTTTCCACCGCACCCGGATTCAAACCGTTTCGCGCCGTGCGATTTGGATCGAGGATCAGATTGCCTACTTCTCCGGCATGGCCATGTGCGCCCGCAATGACCTTGCCCTGAAATACCGGCGCACCGCCTACTCCTGTCGATACGGTGAGATAGTAAACAAATTCTACGCCTTTGCCGGCTCCCTGTATCGCTTCTCCCAGTCCTGCCACATTGACATCATTATCCATAAACACCGGTTTATGAAAGATCTCCTTAAAATGATCCGCAATCGGATAACCGACCAGATCCGGCAAATTATTCGATACGATGATCTTTCCCGCTTTTGTATCGATCGGTCCCGGGATCCCCAAGCCGATGCCCTCGCATTTTTCATGATCCTGTAAAGAACGGATCATATGCTCGATCTTATCTAGGATCTGTTTGGGCCCTTTCTGCGCCTCTGTCGCATCTTTCAGCACTTCCAGCACATTGCCATCCGCATCGACCCGTGCCACACGTACATTTGTACCGCCTAAATCAACACCAATATATGTTTTCATAACAACCTCCTGTTTCCATGCTTTCATTCTACCACATTTTGAAAGCCCTTTCCATAGGCCGCCGCAACTTCGCTTGATTCCAGAAGAAAAGTCTATACCGATTACGATACAGACCTCTTTGCTTAAATATGGATCTCATGCAGCCGCAGCAGCTCCACGACCGCCTGCGCCCGGCCTTTTACGCCTAGCTTCAACATGACATTTGATATATGATTCCGTACGGTTTTGTCGCTGATGCCCAGCATCGCCGCGATTTCTTTCGTGCTGTAATTGCTGATCAGCAGATCAAACACCTGTTTTTCACGCTGTGTTAAGATACGCAAGTGCTTTCCCCCTTTGCCTGTATGACACGCTATTCTATGCAGGCGTCCTCGTTTCGCTCTGGGTGTTGCAGCACTTCATATACATTTTTGGCAACTTTTTCCGGTAAAACCTCCTGCAACTGCTCGATGCTGGCCTGTTTTAATCCTTTCAAAGAGTGGAATCGCTTGAACAGCGCCTTCTTGCGCACTTCGCCGATCCCTTCCACCTCATCTAAGATGGAACGGGTCATCGCTTTGCCGCGCACCTTGCGATGATAAGAGATCGCAAAACGGTGCACTTCATCCTGCATCCGCGTCAATAAGAAGAAAAGCGGACTATCCTTGGCAATGGGAATGCGCGTGCCGTTTCGATCCATCAGGGCATTTGTAGAATGACGGTCATCCTTAACCAAGCCATATAATAAAATCGGTACTTCCAAAGCATCGAGGATCTCCTTTGCCGCTTCGATCTGCAAATAGCCGCCGTCCACGATCAAAAGATCCGCAAAGTTGCCGCCCTCTTTCAGTACGCGGAAATAACGGCGATAGATCGCTTCCTTCATCGAATCCAGGTCGCTGCGATAGCCTTGCAGCTTAAACAGGCGATAATCTTTTTTGCTCGGTTCCCCATCGACATAGACCACCATGCCCGAAACATTGAATGATCCGGAAATATGACTGTTGTCAAACAGTTCGATGCGCCGTATCTTTTTCCCCATGATCTCATCCAACTGTTTTAACGCCGCTTCTTTCTCATCGCTTTTGCGTTTTGAAAGCTCAAACTTCTGCGCATGCGCCGTCTTGGCATTTTGTTCCACCATATCTAACAGCTTGCGCTTATCCCCGCGCAGCGGCTGATAGATGCGCTTTTCCAACACTTCGTTTAACGCTTCCACATCAAGCTGCGGCGGCAAGAGCACCTGTGAAGGCAAAGGATGAGAAGCGTAATACTGAGATACAAAGGATAAAAACACATCCTCTGCTTCATCATACAGCGGCTTCATCATATGGATGCGCCCTTGGATCTTGCCATCTCTCACCAGAAAGCCCTGTATTGAGATATAGCCTTTATCCACATAGTAATGAAAGGCATCACGATCCTTGCGGTCTTTGAAATCGATCTGCTGGGCGCTGGTTACATGCAGGATCGAATCAATGAGTTCTTTTTTCTCCTGCGCCTTTTCAAATGCCAGATCGGTCACCGCTTCCTCCATTTCCTTTTGGAGACGGTCGATGATCTCTTTTACATCGCCCTTCAAAAACTTACGGATATCTGCGATCATCTTCTGATAGATCGTATCATCGATCGTTTGGATGCACGGGGCGAGGCATTGTTGTAAATGATAGTACAGACATGGCTTTTTAGGCAGTGTCGCACATTTGCGCAAAGGGTACAGGCGATTGAGCAGCTGCATCGTCTGATAAGCTTTATGACTTTCCGGAAACGGTCCGAAATACTCCGCATTTTTATCTGAAAGATTGCGGACGACCTTTAACATCGGCGCTTTCCCTTTCGTTAATTTCAGGTATGGATACGTTTTATCATCCATGAACATGATATTGTACTGCGGGGTATATTTTTTTATGAGATTGATTTCCAGCAGCAGCGCTTCTTTCTCACTGCCGGTTACGATAAACTCGAAGTCATCGATATTGGCTACCAGCCGGGTCGTCTTAAAGTCATGTGCGCCGACAAAATACTGTCTGACGCGGTTTTTCAGTTTTTTTGCCTTGCCGACGTAGATCACGGTCCCGGCGGCGTTTTTCATCAGATAAACGCCCGGCTCATAGGGCAGCGACAGCGCGGCCTGCTTCAGTTCCTCACGGGTCATGCTTGCTCCATTCTGACGAGAAAGCTGCCCCAAACGCCGCCGATTCCGTGCGTTTGGGGCAGCCGTTCATGTTGAGCGGATCAGAAAATATCCTTGACGAGCATCTGCGCCAGCGTCTTGACGGCCGCTTCCTCGTCCGGGCCTTCGGCGATCAGCGTGACCTCCGTGCCCGTGGTGATGGCCATGGAGAGTACGCCCAGCAGGCTCTTGGCATTGATCTTCCGGTCGTCGACCTCGATCCAGATGCTGGAACGGAATTCATTGGCCTTCTGAATGAAAAACGTAGCCTGTCTGTTGTGCAGACCAGACTCACACTTGACCACCGATTTTTCTGTATACATCCTGTGTCACTCCTTCAAATTTGAGGCTGCGCGAGGTGATATGCTTCTCTTAGAATATAACAAAACAGGGGCATTTGTCAACTGTTTTCTCAAGTTTGCCGGGATTTCCCGTCAGGCCAGCTCGGCGATGGTCACGCCGTCCTCGCCCTCGCCGTAGACACCGAGGCGGTAGCGCTTCACGCAGCGATTGCGCTTCAGCTCGTCCTGCACGGCCTTGCGCAGGACGCCCGTCCCCTTGCCGTGGATGATACGCACGGAGGCGAGATTGGCCATCATGGCGTTATCGAGGAAGATATCCAGCGTAGCAATGGCCTCGTCAGCCGACATGCCGCGCAGGTCCAGCTCCGTTGAGGCACCCGCGCTGCGGAAGGCGCGCTGGCTGCGCTCGATGATCTTCTTGGTCTGCTGCTTCGTCTCCTCAATGAGATATACCTCGTCCGGCTGCGCCGTGACCTTCATGATCCCGGCCTGCAGCAGATAGGAGCTGTCCTTGTTGATGGCCAGCACGCTTGCGCGGGTACCGAAGCGGACAAGCTCGACCGTGTCGCCGACGCGAATGGCGCGCGCCGCCTGGGGACGCGGCTTCGGCGTGTCGTCATGCCCGGCAAGGCGGTCCTCTGCCTCGTTGAGCCTGCGGCGCAGCTCGGTCTGCTTCGCGTTCGAGCCCTGCACGTCCGCGTTTTCCCGCAGCTGCTTGCGCAGCTGCTTCAGCTCGTCTGCGACCTCGTTCGAGGTGCGGCGGGCATCGTCGATGATGCTCTGCGCCTCGGCGCGGGCCGCACGCACGGCTTTTTCGCGCTCGCGCTTGATCTCGGAATAATAGGCCTCGGACTTTTCCTTCATCTGCTCCGTTTCCTGGCGCAGGCGCTCTGCCTCGAGCTTTGCGGCTTCCATCTGCTGGCGCTGCTGCTCGAGTTGGTTCAGGACGTCCTCAAAGTTGCGGTCGTTTTCGTTCACAAGGCTCTTTGCCTTGTCGATGATCGGCTCCGGCAGACCGAGGCGGCGGGAAATGGCAAAGGCGTTCGATTTGCCGGGGATGCCGATGAGCAGGCGGTAGGTCGGCCGCAGCGTCTCCACGTCGAACTCGCACGAGGCGTTCATGACGCCCTCCGTGCGCATGGCATAGAGCTTCAGCTCGGCATAGTGCGTCGTGGCGGCCACGCGGCTGCCGCACTGGCGGCAGAACTCGATGAGCGCATTGGCAAGCGCCGCACCCTCGGCCGGGTCCGTGCCCGCGCCCAGCTCGTCAAACAGCACAAGCGTGTCGCGGTCACAGTCAGCGACGATGTCGACGATATTCTTCATGTGGGCGGAGAAGGTGGACAGCGACTGCTCGATGGACTGCTCGTCGCCGATATCCGCCAGAACCTGCCGGAAGACGGAGATGGCGCTGCCGTGGTCCGCCGGAATGTGCAGGCCGCACTCCGCCATCAGCGTCAGAAGGCCGATGGTCTTGAGCGTGACGGTCTTGCCGCCGGTGTTTGGGCCGGTGATGATGAGCGTGTCAAAATCCGAGCCAAGCCGCAGCGAGACGGGAACGACCTTCTTGCGGTCGATGAGCGGATGGCGCGCCCGCACGAGCTCCAGACTGGCGTTCGTGCGGATCTCCGGCTCCATGCCGTCCATCTTGTGCGACAGGCGCGCGCGGGCAAAGATGCAGTCGAGCTGCACGAGCATCTCATAGCTGTGGCAGATGCCCTCGCGGAACGAGGCCGCCTCGGCCGACAGTGCGGCCAGAATGCGTTCGATCTCCTTCTTCTCGCGGATCAGCAGCTCGCGCAGGGCGTTGTTCGCATTCACGGCGGACATCGGCTCGATGAAGAACGTGCTGCCCGTCGAGGACACATCGTGGACCAGACCGGGAATTTCACTCTTGTATTCGCTCTTGACCGGCACAACATAGCGGTCGCCGCGCAGCGTGATGATCGGGTCACGCAGATACTTGGAAAAGCTCGGCGAGGAGATGATCTTCTGCAGCGAATCCTTGACCTTTGCGCTCTGGATGCGCATATGGCGGCGGATATCCGCCAGCTCGCTGCTGGCTGCGTCAGCGATCTCCTCCTCGGAGAGAATGGAGTTCGTGATCTTCTCCTCAAGATAGCGATTCGGCGAAAGCTCCTGAAAATAGACGTCCAGCACAGTCGGCTCGCCGTCCTCGCTGTAATAGGCCTTGACATTGCGGATGCAGCGCAGCACACCCGCAATGCGCAGCAGCTCCACCGGCGTCAGGCAGCCGCCGCGGTCAGCGCGCTCGAGGCTGGCTGCCACGGGCTTGAGCTCATGGAAGCCCGGCGCGCCCTTGCGGACGATCATGCCGCAGGCCGCCGTCGTCTGCTGCTGGAGCAGGCGGATCTCCTCTGCATCGTCCAGCGGCAGCAGGGCGCGGCAGCGGTCCTTACCGTCCTCGGAGTTCGCGCAGTCTGCAAGCTGAGCCAGCACGTTGTCCAGCTCGAGCTTGCGCAGGGATTTTTCGTATAGTTCTGTCATGGTACGGGTACCTCAGATATGGATTCAAAGAAATAGAGATTTATAGAAATCCAGCGTGGAAAAGCCGCGCTCCAGCCGCGTGCAGAGATAGCTCTCCGTGATCTGCCCCAGCTCGGAGAGCGACGGTTCCGCAAGTCGGAACGAAAACACGCGCGAAGATGGCGCGGAGTCCAGATAGCGCAGGGCGGCGCGCGTCCCGGCACTCATGGGAAGACGGATGTCGTTCTCTTCCTCCGTGCGGCAGGCAGCGCACTGCAGCACGCCCTGTGAGATATTGAAGCGATCCGGCTCCGGCGCTCCGCACACGGCGCAGCCGCGCAGGTCCGGCTCATAGCCGCTCAGGCACATGGCGCGCAGCTCAAAGACCGCCTTGACGAGCTTCTGCGGCAGGCCGAGCCTGCCGAGCGCATAGAGGGCGTTGAGCAGCAGTGATACGAACGGCGGATTCTCCTCGCCCTCCGGGCTGAGCACGTCCGCGGCCTGCGCAAAATAGGACGCCAGCGACAAAAGCTCCAGATCGTTCCGCAGCTCCGGAAACATCTCCTTTGCCGTGGCCTCCGTAACGACATAGCGCCCGCCGCGCTCGAGCAGCGTGAACTCGGAATAGGCCAGCAGTTGGCAGGCCGCCTTGCTGCGGCTGCGGCTGCTGCGGACGCCGCGCGCCCGCACAGTCAGCTTGCCGTATTCGCGCGTCAGCACGGTCAGCAGCTTATCGCTGTCCTGATAGGCGACCTCGCGCAGGACGATGCCGTCTGTTTTGATGTACATGCTCCGACCTCCTGCCGGGCTTTGCGGGACGGCTCACCGCCCCGCCGAGGCCTCGCCGCGCGCCGGCTCCTGCCGATACAGCAGCCACGCCTCCGGTGCGCCCGTCTCCCAAAATATGCTCCAAAGCTGTTCTCTCGTCATGCAGCAGGCCTCCTGTCATCGGTGCTCCGTTTTGCAAACGGGCTATCCTTAGGATAAGCCTGCTTCACGCAATTATTCGTAGCCGAAGTTGCGGATCATGGTCTGACTGTCGCGCCAGTTCTCCTTGACCTTGACCCACGTCTGCAGGAAGACCTTCGTGCCCATAAAGCGCTCGCAGTCCTCGCGCGCCTCCGTGCTGATCTTTTTCAGCATGGAGCCGTTCTTGCCGATGATGATGCCCTTGTGGCTGGCCTTCTCGCAGTAGATCGTCGCGTCGATGTCGATGACGCCGCTGTCGCGCTCCGAAAATTTCGTGATCTCAACGGCCGTGCCGTGCGGAATTTCACGCTCGAGGTTCCACAGCAGCTTTTCGCGGATGATCTCCGCCATGACCTGCCGCTCCGGCTGGTCCGTCGTCATATCATCCGGGAACAGGAACGGGCTGTCGGCCGCGTGGCGGGCGCACTCCCGCAGCAGGTCAGGGATACCGTCGCCGAACTTCGCAGACACCGGGACAACGGCGTCGAACTCAAATTTTGCGGCATAGGCCGCGATGACGGCAAGCAGATTCTCCTTCTCGACCGTGTCGATCTTGTTGATAACGAGGATGACCGGCGCATGCGCGGCGCGGAGCTGACCGAGCAGCTCTTCCTCCTGCGGGCCGATGTGCGCGATGGGCTCGACGAGCAGCAGCGCGGCATCCACGTCGGTGACGGAGTCGTGCACGACATTGTTCATATAGTCGCCGAGGCGCGTGCGCGGCTTATGGAAGCCCGGCGTGTCGACGAACACGAGCTGCGTGTCATCGTGCGTGACGATGCCGCAGATGCGGTTGCGCGTCGTCTGCGGCTTGTGGGAAACAATGGCGATCTTTTCGCCCACGAGGTGGTTGATGAGCGTCGATTTGCCGACGTTCGGCCGCCCCACGATCGTGATCATGGCAGATTTCTGGCTCATGGTTCTTCTCCTATGGTAAATTCAAAATCAGCTTGTTAAAATGTCCTTTCGGACATTTCCGCCAAGCTGCTTTCAGAATTGCAAAATCAAATTTTGTAGCATAATTTTGCAATTCTGCCGCTGCGGCGGGTGATGGAACGCGAAAGGACACCCTGACGGTTTCCTTTCAAACTTTCCTTCCCTCCGAAACTTTCGGCTGGGCAGGTTTTTTGACAGTCTGAAATTCAAAATATATTTGGTCCTCGGCCCGGTCCGCATGGCCGCCGTGCACTGCGCCGACCACGCCGCCCATGGCGCGGTAAAATGCCTGCGCGGGCAGATTGTGGCAATTGCAGCCGCAGAAAAACTTCTGGATGCCGCGCTCGCGGCAGAATTCGGTCAGCTGCGCAAAGGCGCGCCTGCCGAGACCCATCCGCCGGTAGCCCGGCAGAAAATACAGCGAGTTGAGGCAGAGTGCAAAGTCCTTATAGCGTCCGTAGGTGTACGGTCCGTATGTAAAATAGCCCACGCATTCCGCCCCGTCCATGGCAAGGAACACCGCGTTCGCCGGATCAGCGATGCGGGCAGCGTCGCGCGCCGTATGGGCCTCGAGGTCATATTCGTCGATCATGGCATCGGGATAGATGCCGCGGTAGGTCGTATCCCACGCGCGGCGGCGCGTTTCGGCCAGCAGGCGCGCGTCCTCCGGGCTGGCGCGGCGGAATTCGACGCTCATCGCTGCAGACCGAGCTGCCCAGCGATGATCTCCTCGCGCGTGCGCATCTGGCGCTTCATTTCGCCCTCGTCCATGTGGTCATAGCCCAGCAGGTGCAGGATGGAGTGGATCGTCAGATAGCCCGTCTCGCGGCGGAGCGAATTGCCGAAGCGCTTGGCCTGATCCCGCGCACGCTCGAGCGAGATAGCCATATCGCCCAGTGGCAGCAGGCCGGTCTGCGGATCGATGTCCTCCTGCACGTCCTCCGGGAACTGCCCCGGCGTGAACTGGAACATCGGAAAAGACAGCACATCTGTCTCGCGGTCAATGTTCCGCATGGCGCGGTTGATGGCGCGGATGCCCGCGTCATCCGTGACGAGCACGTTGATCTCGCAGGGAACGTTCACATGCTCGGCCTCCAGCGCAGCGGCGATGCACTTGCGCAGGTGCAGCGTCAGCGGCAGGCTGCGGTCTGCGCGGTTGGAATAGCGCACAATGATCTGATGCTTCATGGCTTTCTCCTGTATACTTTTTTCTGCCCCGGCAGGCCGTTCTTCGCACTGTGCTCCGCCGTCTCATAGGCTGCGATGATGCGCTGCACCAGGGCGTGGCGCACGACGTCGCTGGCCGTCAGGCGGCAGATGGCGATATCCGGTACGTTGTCCAGAATGCGCACGGCGTCCTTCAGACCACTGACCTTGTCGGAGGGCAGATCGATCTGCGTAATGTCGCCGGTGATGACGATCTTCGAGCCGAAGCCCAGACGCGTCAGGAACATTTTCATCTGCTCGCGCGTCGTGTTCTGCGCCTCGTCGAGGATGATGAAGCTGTCGTCGAGCGTGCGGCCGCGCATATAGGCCAGCGGCGCGACCTCGATGTTGCCGCGCTCGAGATATTTCTGATACGTCTCCGCGCCGAGCATATCGTAAAGCGCGTCATACAGCGGACGGAGATACGGATCGACCTTGTTCTGCAGGTCGCCGGGCAGGAACCCGAGCCGTTCGCCCGCCTCTACAGCGGGGCGCGTCAGAATGATGCGGTTGACCGCCTTCTCGCGGAAGGCCGCCACGGCAGCCGCCACGGCGAGGTATGTCTTGCCGGTACCGGCCGGACCGACGCCGATCGTGATGGTATTTTTCAAAATGGCCTTCATATAGCGCTGCTGGCCGAGCGTCTTGGCCTTGACGGGCCGGCCCTTGGCCGTGATACAGACGACGTCCTTCGCCATTTCGCCGATCTTGTCTTCGTTCCCGCTGGAAACAAGGTCGATCAGATAGCGCACCTTCTGCTCGTCGATCGTCTCGCCCTTTGCGGCCAGCAGGAGCAGGCCCTCGATGGCGCGGCCTGCGCGGTCCGCCGCCTCGTCCTCGCCCGAGATCTTCAGCTCCGTGCCGCGGTTCGTGATCTTCACACCGTAGGTCTGCTCGATGCGCTTGATGTTTTCGTCAAACGAGCCGAACACATTGATGATCTGCTCGATGCGTTCGGCATTGATGATTCGTTCGCTCATGGGGATTCTCCTTTGTCAGTCCGCCGCCTCCAGCGGCAGCGTGCGGGAAATCAGCTCCGTGCAGTCGCTCTGCGCCTGCAGGATGCACAGGCCGCCCTGCATCAGCAGGCTCTCCTGTGTGGCATCGATCCTGCCCGCGAGCATCTGCGCCTGCACGGCGCGCCGCCACGCCTCCTGCAGCAGCTTTTCCGTCTGCACCTGCGTCGCGGGGACAGGCTCCAGCACATATTCCCGCAGGATCGCCGTCTCCAGCCGCAGCGGATACGCATAGCCGGAGGTCCGGACAGCCTTTTCCACGATCATTTTATCACAATCCTGCTGGGAAATGCTACTGTTTCCCCATAATTTTATTCTTTTTTTCCCGACGATGAGCGTGACCTGCTTCCACTCCCGGCCGGTATAGCGCTTTTCCAGCCGCTCCGCGGGCGTGACGACGGTCCCCGTATGCCACGTCCTGGCATAGATCTCGGCCGAGGCGCACACCGGGCGGATGAACAGGCCGTAGTCCTCATATCCGGAGACGAGCAGCTGCCCCTGCCGGACGGTATCGCCGACGGCGCACAGCCGCATGCCCTCCGTTACGGAGACCTCCGTGAGCACGCCGTCCCGCGCGGCCACCACATTGGCCACGGCGTAGGGAGCGCGCGTGTCCGGCGGCTGCTGCCGCTCCGTCACGAGCACCTGCACCCGCCCGCCGGAGCGGTTCACGGCGAGCCACGCCAGCTCCGGCATGCGCAGCAGCATCCGGTTGCGCGTCTCGGGCGAATCGATGGACGGGCCCCATGTTCCCGGCGCGATGCCGAGCTCCTCAAGCGCCTGCACGATCTGCCCGGCCGGGAGCCTGTCATTTCCCTCGACCTCGATCGTCCAGACGAATTCCTGCAGCACGAACGTTGCCGCGGCCGCCGCCAGCAGCCCCAGCAGCAGGACGGGCCGCCGCAGAAGACCGCCGAACTGCGCCCGCAGGCCGGAGCGCTCCGTCACCTCCGCCGTGCACAGGCAGCGCAGCGCCAGCTCCTGCAGGCGCTCTGCCTCCCGCGCAGGAACACAGAGCGACAGGTGCAGCGCATCCTCGCGCTCGATGTCCCAGAATTCCAGCCGCGCGGCCGCAAGGGCGTTCAGGCACTGTTCCGGCGCGGCGCCGGTCAGGCGGAAGCGAACGCTCCCGCGCAGATAGCGGATCAGCCGGCTCATCTCAGGACACCTCTACGCAGCGGATCGTCCCGCCGATCTCCACGCGCCGCTGCGTCATGCGCAGGATGCGCAGCCCGCAGCCGCTGACGGTCAGCGTACCGCGCTGCACCGCGATACAGACGCGGGTGTCCGTGTATTCCAGAATGCCCCCGTGATTTTCGATGCAGACGCTTGTATTGCCGTGCAGCTCGGCCAGCGGCCCCTGCGACACGACCTCCTGCGGCAGCGTCAGGCGCTGCGCCAGATTTTTTCCCCGTTTCATTCGATCACCCGGAGACATTCTATGCTCGCTTTCCGCATTCCTTTCCGGCTCCGGCAATATATTCCGGTGAGGTGATCTTCTGTGCTGCTTGTGCTGCTTCTGGCGGCCGCCGGGCTTCTGCTCGCGCCGCAGGCCGCCGCGTCCGGCGCGCTGCAGGGCCTTCGCGCCTGCGCAGTGCGCGTCATTCCCGCGCTGCTGCCGTTTTTCGTCGTCTCCCGCATGCTGACTGCCCTTCCGCTGCCCACGCCGGGGCGGCGGGCGGACCGTCTGTTCCGTGCCCTGTTCGGCGTCCGCGCCGCGTGCCTGCCGGCCCTGCTGACCGGCCTGCTCGGCGGCTATCCCGCCGGGGCGGCCGCCGTGACGGAGCTGTACCGCGCCGGTGCACTTTCAAAGGCAGAGGCCGAGCGCGCCCTATGCTTCTGCAACAATTCCGGGCCGGGCTTTTTTGCCGGTCTCATCGGAGCTGCCGTGCTCGGAGACGTGCGCCGCGGGCTGATTCTCTACGGCCTGCATGCGCTTTCCGCCCTGCTGACGGGCCTTCTCCTGCCCGGCTCCGCTCCCCCGGCCGCCCTGCGGACGGCGCGCCGGGAAAAGCCCGTTCTTTCTTCCCTGCTGCCGGAAGCCGTGCAGGGAAGCTGCGCCGCCCTGCTGCAGGTCAGCGGGCTCATCGTCTTTTTTTCGTCGATGCTCGCCGTGCTGCGTGCCGCCGGGCTGACGGCCCTGCTGCCGAACCGGCTGGCCGAGGCGCTGGCCTGCGGCGCGCTCGAGCTTTCCAGCGGCATTCTGCTGCTCTCCGGCCCCGGCGCGGAGGCCGCCTGCGCCCTTCTGATGGGCTGGGGCGGGCTTTGCGTCCATTTTCAGGCCATGAGCCTCTGGCAGACGGCGGGGCTTCGTCCGCACGGCTACTTTCCCGCAAAGCTGCTGCATGGCCTGCTCTCGGCCGTGCTGGCCCTCGCCTGCTTTGCGCCGTCTCCTGCCGCGCTGCTGTCTGCCGGAGCGTTGACTGCTTGCGCACTGCTGGCTCCCCTGCTGCGAAAAATTCGGGCTGGAAATTTGCGCCACGCTGCGGTATAATAGCAAAAAAGGAGGTGGCCCGCATGCTGTTCCGAAAAAAGATCGACCGATTCTGCTCCTACTGTGTCTACGCCGGGAAGCTCGACGACGAAACGTATCTCTGCGCCAAGCGCGGCTTTGTCGCTGCCTGCCACCACTGCCGGAAGTTCAAATACGATCCGCTCAAACGCGTGCCGAAGCGCCGCAAGCCAAAGGATTTTTCCGAATATGACGAGCTGGATTTTTCCCTGTAAATCTAATATAGGTATATCGCTTAGCGAAAAATCCTGAAGGGACTTTTAGAAGCAAGCTGAAGCAGGTCCTTCCCATATCGGGAGGACCTGCTTCGTTCTATCTGGTAAGAATTGCACAGGAAAGGACGCTCAGACCGTTTCTTTTACGCTTTTTCTGCAAGACTTTAGGTCGGTGTTTTTGGCCTCGTGATTCATGGCAGTCTTTTTACTTGCCTGCTGCGGTACGAATAAACCGCATGATGATCGTTGCGACCTGAGCGCGGGTGGCATTGCCCTGCGGATCGAGGAGAATGCCATTCCCATTGTCGGTTCCCTTTATCAGACCCTCGGCAACCGCCCAGGAGAGAGGCTCCACGGCATAGCCGCTGACATCGCCCCGATCGGGATACTGATCCAGATTTCCACGCGCTGAGGTATCAAATCCGGACATCGCTGCATAGCGGAACAGGATCGCCGCCATCTGCTCCCGGGTGATATTGCTGTCCGGCTCAAATTTATGGTTGCCGACGCCGTTCACGATGCCGTTTTCGGCTGCCCAAGCCACGGCCTGCGTGAACCAGCTTCCGTTCGGCACGTCTGTGAAGGGATTCTCCCATCCGGCCGGGCTCCCGGCGTAGCGCCAGAGCACCGTGACGAGCATGGCGCGCGTCATGCTGCTCTCCGGCTCAAACATGCCGTTGCCGACGCCGTTCATCAGGCCGTGCGCAATGGCATAGTCGACGCCCTCGTGGTACCAGCGTCCGGTGTCCACGTCGTGATAAGGCTTGGAGGGACAGCTTGCGCCGCCGTCACAGCTGCCCTCGGTGTTCCCGCAGCGTGAGCAGACACCATTGACATAATCGTGCCCCAGCGCAGGAATATAGCCGTCTCGATAGCTCTCGCCGCAGGCGCAGAAGTGCTCAGTGTAGCCCGCGTTGATGCAGGTCGGATAAACGGTGTCGGTGCGGTAGGTATAGTCGTGGACGTGCCCGCTGTCGCCGTCGGTCTCATACCACTTCAGCTCGCAGCGGCGGCAGTAGTGGCGGATCATGCCGTAATACGCAGAATACTCGTATTCCTCCGTAGCGACGACCTCGTCGTGCCCCAGCGCGGGGGTCTGCGTCGGCTGGGTCAGGGTCAGACCGCAGAAGGCACAGTGCGTGCCGCCGGTGTAGCCCGGGCGGGTGCAGGTGGCCTCGATCGGGTCGTTGGCGACGGGCTTATGCGCGACGGGGGCGGTATTTCCCGACGCGGTCACGGCGCCGCAGACGGCGCAGACCGTGCGCGTGAAGCCGCCGGTTCGGCAGGTCGGCGCGACCGTTTCCGTCACGGGCTGATGGGCGGTGCAGGCGCCCGTTTCGAAGGTGAATTCATTGTCCACGGCGTAGGTCTGCGCAGCCGTCCCCGCCGTGCCGCGGATGACGAAGCCGTCGATCTTCGTCAGACCGCCAAACGGATTCTCCGGGTCGACCGGGCAATATCCGAACGCCTGATAGCCAATGTAGGCGACGCTGGCAGGGATGGTAACGCCCTTGCCCTTGCCATAGGTGAAGAACGCGCCCTCGTCCAGCACGCGCAGGCCGTCATTCAGATGGATTGCCTTGATGCTCGGCGCGGAGAAGGCGTTGTTGCCGACAAAGCGCACGGAATCCGGCAGGACGATGCTCTCGCAGGCACTGTTGTTGAACGCCTCCCTGCCGATGTACTGCACGCCGCCGAGGTCGATGAACTTCATATTCTTCGCACCGGCGAAGGCGTAGTCATCCACATATTTGCAGCTCTGCGGGAGGATCAGCCCCGCGAGATTCGGCTGGTCGAAGGTGGGGTTCAGCTCTGTCTGACCCGCGAGGAACTCATAGGTGACGGAAACCGTGCCGTCCTTGAGGCTCAGGACGGTGCCCTCCGCCATCGATCCCTTGTAGGCATAGGCGGCCTTGCCGAAATAGACCACGCCGTTCGGCTGATCGTGGAACCAGCCGCAGTTCTGGAAGGCCCAAGAACCGACGTGGGTCACGTTCTTTTCCAGCTCGCCGAAATCCGTCAGCGCGGGGCAGGCGGAGAAGCAGCCATCTCCGATCTGGCGGACATTCCTGCCGCCCTTGACGGAGCGCAGCCTCGCACAGCCGCTGAATACACCGTCGCCAAGCGTGATGAGCGAATCCGGCAGCGTCACGCTTTCGAGCGCAACGCAGTCGCTGAGCGCGCCGTCCGTCAGAATGCGGACGTTCTTCAGGTCGATCGACTTGAGATTGGAGTTGCCGTCCTTGTTGTTGTAGGGGTCGCCGTTGGAGATCGGGCCGCGCACCTCGAGCACGTCGTCGGGCAGAACCACGTTTGCCGTCCTGCCGACGCTAAGGCCCTTCAGCGTCGTATTGCCCTTCGGGATGGTCAGATTCTTGATCTGGTAACAGCCGGAAAAGCAGCTCTCCTCCAGAACCGCCGTCGTCGGCAGCTTGAGGTCGGTCAGATGGGCAAATTTGCGGAGATTGATGTAATGGACGCTCTCCGGAACGGTAAGCTTGGTGATGCTGCCGCCGCCTTCCGTGATGCTGAGCGATTCCAGCCCGTCGGGCAGGATCAGCTCGTTCACGCCGTCCAGCTCGTCCTGCTCGATGCGCACCATTTTTGTGCCGGGCCGGACGGTCAGCTTGGAAGGGTATTTTTGCCCCTTGCAGCCGAGGAACACGCTGCCGCAGTACAGCTCCGTGCCGTCGGCAAGCCCCTCATACCACTTCGAGGTATAGATGCTGGAGTCTTCCATATCGGTCAGCGACTTGGGGAAGGTGAAGCGCTCGATATTCTCGCAGTCGTAAAACGCCCGCTCCTCCAGCGTAGTCAGCCCCTCGGGCAGGACGAGGCTCGTCAGCCCCTCGCAGTCGTTGAAGCCGCCCTCGCCGATGACCTTCAGCCCCTTGTTCAGCTTGACGGAGGTCATGCCGGTGCAGTCGCAGAAGGCGTTGTTGTCAATGCGCTCAACGCTGCCGGGGATGTCCACAGAGGTGAGGGAGGTGCACTCATAGAACGCCGACGCGCCGATCAGCTTGACGCTCGACGGGATGGTCACGCCGGTGATGTCCGACCGCCAGAACGCCGACGCGCCGATGACCTTCACGGTGTCAGGGATGACGGGCATCTTGCTCGTGCCCCTGTAGTCCAAGAGCTGCCCCTGCCAGATGAAGAAGTCCGAGGCGCTGTCGTCATACAGCCACTGCTGGTGCAGCTCTCTGAGCTTTCCAGCAAAGGCGCCGACGCTGTAGCCGCTCTTCTCGCCGAACGCGCCGCCATGCAGGAGGGTGTTCTCGCCGCGGATGGTGATGTCGGACAGATTCTGGCACTTTGCGAAGGCACCCGCGCCGATCTCCGTCACGCCGGCGGGAATGTCGATCTTTTGCAGGTAGTAGTTGTGGTAAAACGCATTTTTGCCGATGGTTTTCAGGCTCTGCGGCAGGACGATCTCGCGCAGCTCAAAGTGGGTCTTCGCTGACCAGTCGTCGCTATCGTAGAATGCACCGTCTGCGATGTACGTCACCGTTTCGGGCAGGACAACCTTGCGGACAAAGATATTGGGGTTGCTGTAGCCCTCCTCGTTGTGGAAGCTTTGGATGCCCACGACGGTATAGCCGTCGATGGTCGAGGGGACGGTGACCTCCGCCTCGTAGCCGTAGTAAGCGGTGATCTCAATGGTCGTCGGTGAGACGAATGCGTAGGTAAAGCCGTAGCCCGCCTCGTCGGGCAGCTTTTCCTCGCCGGGGATGCCCGCCGCATTCACCGCCGGAAGCAGGGAAAGCGTCAGGGACAGGGTGAGCAGCAGGGACAAAATAATCCGTTTCATGATTCTACAGATCCTTTCTGCATGATTTTCGTTCCTGACCGGTAATCCGAAAGCAGCCGGTCGAAAAGGTCCTGCCGGGATTTTGGCTCGGTTAGGTTCTTCGATAGTTCGATGGTCTGATTCTTTTTTTACTATATCATAGACGCCACCGTTTTTGAAAAGTCTTTCATTTTTGTCATTGACATTTCGGAAACCCATGTACTATGATAACGTTGTCAAACGGTCAAAACCTGCCCAGTCAAAAGCTACTGACGGACGAAATGCGTGAAGGGAAGGTATCCTCTATGAGATTTTCCGAGAAACTCAACGAATGGATGGAGCTGGCAGACTGTACCGCAAAGGAGCTGTCTGAGGCATGCGGTCTGTCTGCCGCAACGCTGAGCCGCTTTCGCTCCGGGGAACGCACTCCCGATCAGGAGGGTCTTAAGCTCCTGCTTCAGGGACTTTGCACCATCGCCGCATGTAAGGGAAAGCAGCTTTCACCGGATTCGCTCTATGCGCAGTGCACAGACTGCATGGATCTGCAGCGGTCCGACCCGGAGATACTGCGTACAAAGATCAACCGGCTTCTGACCGTTCTGCATATTTCTTCGGCGGAGCTGGCGAAGGCTATTTCCTATGACCCTTCCTTTCTTTCCCGCATTCGCAGCGGGCAGCGGGCGCCTGCCGATCCCAAGCGCTTTGCCGCCGATGTTGCAAGGTTTGTTGTCCGCCGGTTTGATGGAGAAAGCGGTCGTTCAGCCGTAGCGCATATGCTCGGCGTTCCGTTCGGCTCTCTCTCCGGCGAGGCTGAATATTTTCGTGCCGTCGCAGACTGGCTTATGGGCAGCGCTGCGGCAGAAGACACGGAGAGCTCCTCTGTTTCCGCCTTCCTGAACGCAATGAACAGCTTTGATCTGAATGAGTACATCCGGGCGATTCACTTCGACGAGCTATGTGTTCCCAACGTGCCGTTTCTCCTCCAGACTGCCAGAACCTATCACGGCCTGGAGGAGATGAAAAAGGGAGAATTGGACTTTTTCAAGGCGACCGTCCTTTCCAAATCGACTGAGCCTGTATTCCTCTACAGCGATATGCCGATGGAGGATATGGCAGCTGATCTGGATTTTTCCAAGAAATATATGCTCGGACTGGCCCTCCTTCTGAAAAAGGGCCTGCATCTGAACATCATTCACAGCCTCAACCGTCCGTTTCAGGAGATGATGCTGGGATTGGAAAGCCACATCCCGCTCTATATGACCGGGCAGATCTCTCCTTACTATCTTCAGAGCGCACCGAACACTGTTTTTTGCCACTTTCTGAAGGTTTCCGGCTCCGCCGCGCTTTCGGGCGAGTGTATTGCAGGCTGTCATGAAGACGGAATGTATCGCCTTTCAAGAGGAAAGCGTGATCTGGCCTATTACCGGAAGCGTGCAGATGATCTGCTGCAGAAAGCGAAGCCCCTGATGGACATTTATCGAGAGATGTCGCAAAATGAACTGAATGCCTTTCTGGCGGCAGACAGCGAAACCGCCGGGAAGCGTCGAAATCTTCTGTCTGCACCGCCTATCTATACGGCAACGCCCGAATTTCTGACGACATTTCTGACAGTTCGCCACATACCGGAGGCGGAGCAGCGGAAAATTCTTTCTTTTGCAGAACAGCAGCGCATCCTCTTCCTCCGCGTGCTGCAGGACAATCACGTCAGGGATGAACTTCCGCTGCTGACACAAGCTGAATTCGAGGAGACCTCCGTCTCTCTTCCAGTTTCCGGCCTGTTTCCGGAGCACGATTTCCTCTATAGCTACAAGGAATATCTGGAGCATCTCCGTCTGACGGAAAATTTTGAAAAGTGCCAGCCGAACTATTCCCTGGAATTGGTGCATTTTCAGCCGTTCAGCAATCTCAATATCCTGATTCACGAAGGGAAATGGGCAATGGTATCAAAGAATAAAGCGCCGTGCATTCATTTCGTCATTCGCCACCCCAAGCTGCGCCGTGCAATTGAGCGCTTTATTCCTCCGATCATAGAGTGCGAATAAGCCACGGTGCGCGGGTACATCGGGCGGCATTACGTCATTGCATTTCTTTCCTCCAAAATTGGGGGCCGCGCAGGTTCTCTGATAACCTGCCTTATCCTTGACAATGCTGTGGCGTATCTGCATCCGTTTCATGTCTTTTACTCCGCATCCAGCGGCTTTGTGATGCCCGTCCGCCGCTCCCTCGACAGTCCGCCTGCCAGCACGGTGTCCGCTCCGGTAAAGCGCGCCCGCCGGATGACGCCCTCGCCGTATTTTTCGCGCAGGGCATCCACGGTCCCGTCCAGGATCGCCTTGCGGGCATACTGCTGCGCGCCGCCCACGGCAAACAGGTCAAGCTGGCGCGGCTGCGGCTCCTCCAGCCGTGTGGCCTGCACGCCGAGCTGGCGCAGCGGTGTCTGCCCGTCCCATGCCTCGGCAAAGACCCGGCAGGCGCAGCGGAACAGCTCCTCCGTCCCGTGCACGGCCTCCCGCAGCATCGTCTGGTGAGAAAACGTGACGAAATCCGCGCTCCGCAGGCTCACGGAAATGCACCGCGCCGCCTTGCCGTCCCGCCGCAGGCGCATGGCGACCGTTTCGCAGAGCGACAGCAGCACGCGCTGCGCATCCGCCTCCGTTGTGACATCGGCGGGCAGTGTTGTGGAATTGCCATAGCCCTTGTTCGCCTCCGGCTGCGGCAGCAGCTCCTCGCTGCACCGGCCGTTTGCCGAGTGCCACAGTGCCAGTCCCGGCTTATTCAGATAGTGCAGCAGCAGCAGCTCCGGGTCTGCCTGCGCCAGCTCGCCGATCGTGTGGATGCCGATGCGGTTGAGCCGGCGCTCCGTGGCAGGCCCGAGCATAAACAGCTCCCGCACCGGCAGCGGCCAGAGCTTCTGCGGCACCTCCTCCGGGAACAGCGTGTGGACCTTGTCCGGCTTTTCAAACTCCCCTGCCATTTTGGCCAGCAGCTTATTGGACGAGATGCCGATATTCACCGTAAAGCCCAGCTCCTCGCGGATGCGCGCGCGCAGCAGCTCCGCCGCCGCGACCGGCGAGCCATAAAGCCCCTCCGTGCCGCTCAGGTCGGCCCACGCCTCGTCGATGGAATACTGCTCCACGACCGGCGCGAATTCCCGCAGCAGGGCAATAAAACACCGTGAGGCCTCTACATATAGTGCATAGTCCGGCGGCACGAGCTTCAGCCCCGGACATTTTTGCTGCGCCAGAAAGATCTGCTCGCCTGTTTTCACGCCGCACTTTTTCGCCGGGATGCTCTTGGCCAGAATGATGCCGTGCCGTTCTGCACGCTCCCCGGCCACGGCGGAGGGAATGTCGCGCAGGTCCTCCTGTTCGCCCAGCACCCGCACGCGGTAAGCCGCCGACCACGACAGGAACGCGCTGTTCACATCCACATGAAAGATCACCCGGGGCATCCGTACACCACCCGGAAAAGTGTCCAGCGATGCGTCCGCACGGTATAGCGCAGCTCCAGAAGCGCCTCCTGCTGCCCCAGCTGCGTCTTGCAGAGGTACTGGATTGCCTCCACCCCGGCATAGGAGATGGGCCGGGAGCAGACGACCTGCCGGATCGGGACGGTGCGCAGCATATGCTCGCCGTCCTCCATGCGGAAGCGGATCGGCGTCAGCGCTCCGTCCGCCGCGCAGACGGAGATCATTTCGATCTGCCGGTTCACGATATCCTCCATGCGCTCACCTCCGCTTGTTTCTGCTCTCATTATATCAAACATTTGTTCGTAAATCAAGGCAGAAATCCATGGGGAAGAATTTGCATTTTGCGGGAAATTCTGCTAAAATAACGATGGAAAAGAATACGCGGATGTCCCGGTCACGTTTTCGCCAAAGGCTGCCTGCTATCCAACCTCATCCTATGAGATCGCTGTGTCGCTTCGCTCCTCGCAATGACACGTCAGGATAATGCAACCCTTCTGCCATTGAA